>Ga0209536_100001296_pt1 | contig 41508 bp, 41 predicted proteins | sample DeeMarSeWOR28_12_FD_187461 | JGI IMG/M metagenome (GOLD analysis project Ga0209536, IMG submission 187461) | Marine sediment microbial communities from White Oak River estuary, North Carolina - WOR-2-8_12 (SPAdes) (version 2) | ecosystem: Environmental > Aquatic > Marine > Intertidal zone >...
CGTGGCTGACGCCGGCGACAGGAGCGCGGGCGGCCCGCCCGGTTACCTCGGGCTCGATCCCAGCCGTCCCGGCGACCAGGCGCTGGTCGACGAGATCGGTGCGCTGTCCGGACGGCTGATCCGTCTGGAAGCGGAGGCCAGCCGGCTTGCCGAGCGGGTGGACGCCTCCTCGAAGGGACAAGGGCCGAAGCAGGACAGCGCCAAGTCGACGGACGATGCCTCGCGGCCGGCCGGCGGACCGCTGCTGCCGTCGCGGTTCGACGCGGCTCCCGGCGCAGGCGTCTCGCTGGTCGCGCTCGATCGCCAGCTCGGGGAACTGGAGGCCGCGCTCGGCCGCGTCGGCGCGGAACTGTCGCGGCGCGACCTCGATGCGATGGCGTTCCCGAGCCGGGTGCCCGTGCCGGGCGTCCCCGTCTCGTCCGGATTCGGGCGCCGCACCGATCCCTTCACCGGGCTGCCCGCCCTGCACACGGGTATCGATTACCCGGCGCCCTACGGAACGCCCATCCTGGCGAGTGCAGGCGGTCGCGTGCGTTACGCGGGGCCGCGCGGTCCCTACGGCAATACGGTCGAGATCGACCACGGCGGCGGGCTCGTCACGCGCTACGGACACGCCTCGCGCATCCACGTGCGAGTCGGCGACATCCTGCTGCCGGGCCAGAACATTGCCACCGTCGGGTCCACGGGCCGCTCGACCGGGCCGCACCTTCACTTCGAGGTCCTGAGGGAAGGCACCCCGGTGCACCCCGAGTCCTACCTGGCGGGCGACGACTCCTGATGCCCCCGGGACTTCTGCAGCGTCGGGATCACACGCACTGGCTCAGCCAGGCGAGCTTTGCGCTGGAGGCGCACGACCCGGCGCGACGCCGGATGAAGTGGGCGGGACTGGTCCTGCTCGTTCTCCTGCTCGTGGCGGCGGCCCGCGGTGTCGTCGCCGACCTGCTCGACCTCGAGGCCGCGCGCGAGGACCAGGCGCTGGCGACGGCCGAGGCCGACCGCCTGCGCTCGCAGCTCGCGGTCGAGGCCGCGACGCGCCGGCAGCTCGAACAGCATGCCGCCGACCTGGGTGCCGAGGTCGAGGAGCTGACCCGGCAGGTGGAATTCCTGAGCGCGCGCAAGGGGTCCGGTACCCGCGCGAACTAGCCTCACGACGAAACGGGAGGAAGCAACCATGTTCTGGAAGAAGAAGTCATCGCCGGTCGATGCCGGGCGACTGTCGAGCCTGCTCGCGAAGGACACCTGCGTGCGCGGCGACGTGGTGTTCGACGGCGGCCTGCGGATCGACGGCCGGGTCGAGGGTAACGTCCTCGGCCAGCCGGAAGGCCGCGGACTGCTCGTGCTGAGCAACAAGGGTTCCGTCGCCGGCATGGTCGCGGTGCACGACGCCGTGATCAACGGCCTCGTCGAGGGCGACCTCGAGGTCGAGCACTATCTCGAGCTGCAGGCGAACGCCCGCGTCACGGGCAACATCACCTACCGCACGCTCAAGCTCGAGTGCGGCGCCAGCGTGGAGGGCAAGCTCAAGTGCGTGGGCGAGGCGCCCGCCACTTCGGCGCAGGGTACGGGCGAGGCCAAGGCAAGCGGCCAGGGCGGCGAAGCAAGTACCAAGGTGCTGTCCTTCGGCGGGGCCGTCGACGGCAACGCCCGCACAGCCCGTTCCAGCTAGCTCGACTTCGATAGGTTCAGGCGCCCTCGTCGGCGCCATGGCCGCGTCCCGGCCGACCCGGTCTTCCTCCGCAGGTCTTGACGTCGCCTCGCGGCCGGGATCCGGCGCGGTGTCCGCTCGATTCGCTCCCCGATACTCGCTCAGTCTCGCGGACACCCGCGCCACCGCGGCCGCGAGGCGGGAACGCTCGGCAGCACCTCATAGGCGTGCCGGATGCGACGGGGTGTCCCCCGGCGAGCGACTAAGATCGACCCGGAGCGAGCGGGGGACACCCCCGAGCAAGGCGGCACGCCCGGCAAGGTCATCGCCGGTGGCCCGGCGGGTGCCCTTGGGTATGCGCGAGCACAGCCAGCACGCCAGGCGATCCGTGCCGGATGACACGTCGGCTACGCGGCGTCAGCGCTGGCAGGACGGGCAGAAGTAGGTCGAACGCTGGCTCTGGACGTAATGTCGGATCGGTGTGCCGCAGCGCCGGCAGAGCTCGCCCGCGCGCTCGTAGACGTAGAGCTTCTGCCGGAAGTAGCCGGGCGTTCCGTCCGGGTTCACGTAGTCGCGCAGCGTCGTCCCGCCGACCTCGATCGCCTCCGACAGCACCTCGCGGATCGCGGCGGCCAGCGCGTGCATGCGCTCCCGGCTCACGCGCCGCGCCTGCGTACCCGGGCGGATGCCGGCACGAAAGAGCGCCTCGCTCGCGTAGATGTTGCCGACGCCCACCACCACCTGCGCGTTCATGATGAACAGCTTGATGGCGACGCGCCGGCCCCGCGCGCGCTTCCAGAGATAGTCGCCGTCGAACTCAGGACCGAGCGGCTCGGGTCCCAGAGCTGCCAGCAATGGGTGAGACATCGGGTCACCGGTCACCCAGTGCAGGCTGCCGAAGCGCCGGGGGTCGTTGAACCGCAGGCAGCGCCCCGAGTCGAGCAGGAGGTCGAAGTGATCGTGCGTCCGGATCGGCGCGCCCGCCGCGGCGATGCGCAGGCTGCCGGACATGCCGAGGTGTGCGATCAGCGTGCCGCCGTCGGTGTCGATCAGGAGGTACTTGGCCCGCCGCCGCACGCCGAGAATTAGCTGACCCGCGACGCGACGCTCGAGCCTGCGGGGCAACGGCCAGCGCAGGCGGCGGTCGCGCACTTCGAGTGCGACGATACGCCGACCCCGCAGCGACGGCTCGATACCGCTGCGTGTCGTCTCGACTTCGGGTAGTTCGGGCATGAGGGCTCCCATGCGAGAAGGCCCGTCGCGGGACGGGCCTTTCGGGTATCGAATCACAGCGGTGATTCGCCGGCAAGACAAGGCGCGCCCACCAGCGCGCTACATCGCGGGCGCCGCTCTGGAGCGTCGATAATGCCGGGGCGAAAGCCCCGTCTCGCGCCGGAAGGCGCGGGCGAAGTGCGCAGGCGCCGAGTAACCGAGCTCGGCGGCCACGTCGGTGATGCTGAGGTCCCGCTCCGCGAGTAACTCGCGGGCGCGCTCGACGCGCACCTGGGTGACGAGGTCACGAAACTGCAGCCCGTGTTCCGCCAGCTGTCGCTGCAGCGTTCGCGGGCCGAGACCTAGTCGCTCCGCCGTTGCCTCCAGGTCGACTCCCGAATCCATCAGCTGGATACGCACGAGCTCGCGCGCGACCTCGCTGACTCCGTCGGGAGCACGCCTCGCCCGCGAGCGGTGCACGTCGGCAAGCGTCGCGGATGAAAAGGAGCGGCGCGGCGCGCGCACGCCCAGCGTCTCCGGTCGCATGAAGATGCCTATCCTGTCCGCACCGCAGCGAACCTGGCAGCCGAATACATCCTGTGCACGCGTTTCGGCACGCGCATAGCGCAGGTCGAGATCGATGCGCTCGGGTCGCCAGTCGGCCCCGAGGTAGGCGCGGAGGAGGTTGAGCAAGACGCCCGCGGCGCAGTACGCCACGTTCTCGTAAGTCGGGGCGCCTGCGCTGCCGAACCGGTAGGCGAAGCGAACGAGGGGACCCGACTTGTCGACGGTCAACTCGTCGCGGCTGCTGTGCCAGCGCAACGCCTGCCGCGAGCGCCGAAGCGCGTCGAGCAACGTCGGCCCTGACAGCATGTATCTGCCGTAGACACCATACTCGGCCGGTGTCAGGTGCGGTGCGAACGCGAGTCCGACGCGTGCGTCGCCGACGAGTCGCGCGCATTCGTCGAGAAAGACCATCAGCGACCGCTGCGTGATGAAGCGGTTGTCCTCGTGCTCGATGCCATGAGGCAGCCCGGCGGCCTCGGTCGCTCGGTTCAGTCCCCTGCTGCCCGCCTCGGTGCGGAGGAACGCCGGCATCGGGCCCAGCACACGGGCGCTGATCATCGGGAGTGCAGTCAAAACCGGGTTTCCTCTCAGGATCGCGCATCCTGTCGCAAAATGGTTTGTTCCGCCACAGCCCGGCGCAGATGATTGCGTCCCTTCTCGCAAGGGGCCAGGAAACGTATGGTTTGGCAAAAAAAAGGCGCGGCAGTTGGCTCTTGGGTTCTGGTTCTTTCGTCTGTTGCAGCGCAGCACGCGAGCGGTGCCGTACCGGATGACTATCTATATTGCATCGAGGGAATGACATCATGAACGCTACCAGACTTCACACGATCCTTCTCGCAGCGACGCTCGTCGCTCCGGCCGCCGGCTTGCAGGCCGCCGAGCCGCCGCGCATGAAGATGACCACGGACATCCCTGAAGGGATCGAGACGCCTAACGTACTGGAGACGCATCTCGGTATCCTGAGCTCGTTCGACGGCGTTCCGGACAAGGCGACCACGCAGAAGGTCTACGACGACCTCGACCTGCGGCGTGCGACCGAGGCATTCCTCGCCACCTTGCCGGTGGCTTCCATGTCCGCGATGGAAGCAGGCCTTCGCAAGTTCGGTCCGCCCAACACGACGGCACTCCTGTTCGAGGACCTGATGGACTCGAGGTCCTTGTGGCTGACTCCGAACACGGTATCGATCTACCAGGTCGCCTGGGTCGAACTCGGCGACGAACCGATGGTCATCGAGACGCCGCCCAAGGTGCTTGGCATCATCGACGACGCCTGGTTCCAGTACGTGGCCGATTTCGGTAACGCGGGCCCGGACAAGGGCCAGGGCGGCAAGTTCCTGCTCGTGCCACCCGGATACGAGGGGGCTCTGCCCGAGGGCTACCACATCGCCCGGACCAACACCTACGGCAACTGGGTCGTATGGCGCGGCTTCCAGGTAAATGGCTCGACAAGACCGGCCGTCGAGGACACCAAGAAGCGGTTCCGCATCTATCCGCTGTCGCAGAAGGACAACCCCCCGAAGATGAATTTCATCAACGTGTCGGGGACCGAGCACAACACGATCCACCGCATGGATTACGGCTACTGGGATGAGGTCAACGAGACCGTCCAGGCGGAGCCGGCCACAGGCCTCGACCCCGAGGTCCGTGGGATGCTGGCATCGATCGGCATCGAGAAGGGCAAGCCGTTCAATCCGGATACGAGGATGAGAGCGATCCTGACCGAGGCCGCCAAGGTGGGCTCGGTCACGGCCCAGGCCCTCACGGCCCGGCCGAGAGACGAGAGCTTCTATGTCTATCCCGGCGAGCGGGTCTGGACCAATCCGTTGCCCGGAGGCCGTTACGATTTCCTGCTTGACGGCGCCACGATGCTCGACGCGCGGACCTACATGCATTTCTACGCGACCGGGATCACGCCTGCGATGGCGGCCAGGAACGTCGGTGTGGGCTCCCAGTACCTGATCGCCTACCTCGACAAGGACGGCAATGCCCTCGACGGCAGCAAGACCTACAGGATCCACCTGCCGCCCGACGTGCCGGCGAAGGACTTCTGGTCGTTCACGCTCTATGACAACCAGACGCGCTCCATGCTGCAGACGGACCAGCGCTTCCCGGGCGTAGACAGCCTCGGCAAGGTCAAGGCGAATGCCGATGGTTCGTACGACGTCTATATCGGCCCGAATGCGCCCGACGGAATGGAAAACAACTGGATCCAGACGGTACCCGGCAAGGCCTGGAACACCATCTTCCGTCTGTATGGCCCGCTCGAGTCGTTTTACGATAAGAGCTGGAAGCCGAGCGATCCGGAGCGCGTAGAGTAAGCGTGTGTTGCGGGATCCCGGAGCGCATTTCACTGCTCCGGGATCCCGCTCCATAGCGGGTTTACGAGGTAAGCAAACATGAATCACGCAGCAGCCAGGTGGGTCGTCGCAGCGCTCTGCGCGCTGGGGATGCCGCTGATGGCGTCCGCCCAGACCGGGGGCAAGACGGTCGCCGGATCGCTAGACGTCTTCGTCTTCCCGGCCGATAACCAGACGACAGAACAGCAGGCGCAGGACGAGGCCACTTGCTACCAGTGGGCGACGACCAATACCGGCATGGACCCGAATGCCATCGCCAAGCAACAGCAGGCGAACCAGCAGCAGGCCCAGGCGGATCAACAGGCCGCCAAGGCCGCCGGCCAGGGCGCTACCCAGGGCGCCGGCGCTCGCGGCGCCGTCCGCGGTGCTGCGGCCGGCGCGATCATCGGTGAGATCGCCAGCGACGATGCCGGCAAGGGTGCCGCCTGGGGTGCGGCGGCAGGTGCGGTGTCAGGCCGTCGCCAGGCGCAGCGCGCCCAGGCGCAGGCGCAGGCGCAGGCGCAGCAGCAGGCGTCGGCACAGGCTGAGCAGCGCGAGGCGCTCACGGCCGAGCAGATGGCCAACTTCAAGAAAGCCTTCAGCGCCTGCCTCGAGGCCAAGAAATACTCGGTCAAGTTCTGAGCAGACGGCGTGCCGACGCCGTCCGGAGACTCATTTCATGAAGACCATGCTTGCAGCGGCAGCCGGTTCCCTCGTGTTGGCGACGGCGCTGGCGGACGACGTGTCGGGCAGCGAGCGCCTGCTGTGCTCGTCGAGCCAGGCGATGATCTGCTTCGAGACCGGCGAGTGCTTCAACGCGCAGCCCTGGGAGCTCGACGTGCCGCAGTTCATCCTCGTCGACCTCAAAAAGGACGTGCTTTCGACGACTGGTGCGGCCGAGGAACGGCGCTCCACGCCGATCGCCAGGGTGACCCGGGAGGAGGGCACCGTGTTCCTGCAGGGCATCGAAAGACGCCGGGCCTTCAGCATCGTCATTGAGGAGTCGCTCGGCACGTTCAACGCGGCCGTCGCGCGGGACGGGGTCACGGTGTCCGTGTTCGGTGCCTGCACCGATGCCGCCCGGATCGGCGGTTAGCACGCGCGCGAGACGTGCCGGTCACGCCGGCATTCATGGGGGACCGGCAGCAATGACGACCCACGTACCGGGCGGCCGATGGCTGGCCGCCGCCATCGTTTGCCTGATGGCCTGGCAGCCGGCCCACGCGGCCAAGAGTCCGGATGAGGAGCGCGCCGAGATCCGTGAGACGTCGGCGAAGGTGCTCGAGCGCCTGTACGAGATCGAGCCGGGCGCGCGCGAGGCGATCGCGGAGGCCGCAGGCTACGCGGTGTTCAGCAACTTCGGCACCAAGATCCTGGTCGTCGGCGGCGGCGCCGGCAAGGGCCTTGCGGTCGACCGCAAGACGGGGGCCGCGACCTTCATGAAGATGGTGGAGTTGCAGACCGGGCTCGGCTTCGGCGTGAAGAAGTTCCAGCTCGTCTGGGTGTTCGCCACGAAGTCGGCGCTCGACGGCTTCGTCGACAGCGGCTGGGAGTTCGGCGGCCAGGTCACGGCCGCGGCGCAGTACGAGGGCGAGGGTGCCGCGACGCAGGGCGCGCTGTCCGTCTCCCCGGGCGTGTGGCTCTACCAGCTGACCGAGGATGGCCTCGCGCTCGAGCTGACCGTGAAGGGCACGAAGTACTACAGGGACGACGACCTTAACTGAATCGCCGGAGGCGGGCTCCATGGTCCCGATCAGTCGCTGGCTGCTCTTGGCGGTGCTCCTCCCGTTGCTGGCAGCATGCTCGCTCGCGCAGGTCAGGCAGCAGTCCGAGCAGATCGAGGCGATCGGGCGGATCGAGGGCCGCATCGTCGTTGAGTCGGGCGAAAAGGGCACGCCGATCGCCGTGCTCTACATGGCCGACGAACCGGGTTACCGCCTGATCGGGTTCGATGCCGTCAGCGCGGAGGGCCGGTACTCGTTTCCCGCCCTTCCGGGTCGCTATTTCGTTGCCGCGTTCGTCGATGTGAACTCGGACCTGGAGTACCAGCCCGAAGAGCATGCGGCCATCTTCGGGAGGCCCGACGCGATCGACGTCGGACCCGGCGAGCGCGTTTCCGTGCCGGTGCTTCCGATCACTGGTCCGCTGCGGGAAAGGCCCGACGGCCGTGCCGCCGCGTCCGACGAACTGCGCCTTCCCAGAATGAACCTGGGGCGTGTCGTTTCCCTCGACGACGCCATGTTCAGCGACGAGTCCGTGTCGCTCGGCCTGTGGCGACCGCTGGACTACATCCGGCAATTCGGTGGCGGCCTGTTCCTGCTGCAGCCCTACGATCCGGGCAGGATCCCGGTGCTGTTCGTGCATGGCATTTCAGCCGGTGCCCGCGACTGGCGAGCTGCCATCGAGGCGCTGGATCGAGCCCGTTTCCAGCCTTGGGTGCTGCAGTACCCGAGCGGCACGAGTCTCGAGCTCGTGAGCGAGCACCTGGCCTGGGCGGTCCACGAGCTTCACCGGCGCTACGCGTTCGACCGCGTGCTCGTGGCGGCCCACAGCATGGGCGGCCTGGTGGTCCGGGACTTCGTTCGGCAGCTCGGCCGTCAGTACCCCGAAATGCTGCCGCGCATCGCCTGGGTCCTGACCGTCAACAGCCCGATGGGAGGGATGCCCAGTGCGGCCTCCGGTGTCGAGCATTCGCCGATTGTCGTGCCGTCCTGGCGGGATGTTGCGACCGGCAGCGTCTTCCTCCGCGACCTGCTGGAATGGGACTGGCCGGCGGCCGTCCCGTATTACCTGGTGTTCTCGTATCGATCAGGACAAGGGGACGACGGCGTCGTGCCGCTCGAGAGCCAGCTTCCCCCCAAGCTGCAGGCAGAGGCGAGGCGACTGGCCGGGTTCAACGCCTCTCACGCCGGCGTCCTGCAGGAGCCGGAATTCGTGGCGTGGTTCCAGGGGCTGCTTGGCGAGTGACGCCTGCGCAGCGCCGTCGCGAAGACCTTACTTGATCTTCGCTTCCTTGTACTTGACGTGCTTGCGCACCACGGGATCGAACTTGCTGACCTCCATCTTCTCGGGATGCAGGCGCTTGTTCTTGGTCGTGGTGTAGAAGTGGCCGGTACCGGCCGTCGAGACGAGCTTGATCTTGTCACGCATGGCTCAGTCCTCCCGCGACGATCAGACGTGCTGGCCGGCCGCACGCAGCTCGGCGACCACCTTCTCGATGCCCTTCTTCTCGATGGTGCGCATGCCGTGGGTCGACACCTTGAGCGTCACCCAGCGCTTCTCCTCCTCGAGCCAGAAACGCTGCGTGTGCAGGTTCGGCAGGAAGCGGCGGCGCTTCTTGATGTTCGAGTGCGACACCTTGTTGCCGGTCGTGGGGCGCTTGCCGGTGACCTGACAGACTTTGGACATGATTCCTACTCCGTCCGAGGCGCCCGCACGGAATCTGACGGCGCCGCCAAATAGCCGCGTATTAGACCAGCCCGGTCTCAGCGTGGCAAGGCCGGGGCGGCGTCGCCGACGTAGCAGCCGGGCTGCCTCGGCGGTGTGCCCGGGCGCGGTCGGCGCCCGGGCACAGACAAAAAATACCTTTCTGATCAGCCACTTGACATAGCAAGGCGCGTGGAACACGCTGTGCGTTCGTTGGCCGCCTGCATCGGCCGAAGCGCGGCCGGCCTGTCCATGCCCATCCTGAAGGAACAATCTCGTCGCTGGGCCTCGGTGCTGATTGCCCTGTCCGGGCTCGTGGCCTTGGCCGCGTCCGCCGAGCCGACCGCGGAGCAGGCGGCCGAGGCGGCCGGCACCCAGTCCCCGGCTGCGACGGCGGCGCCGCCCATCGAGACGAGCGCCCGCCCGCCGCGTCTCCTGCTCCTTCCGTATGGGGGAAGCGACGATGTCGGCGGAGACATGGGCGAGACGATCCTCGACGACCTCGGGATCGAGACGGAAGGGCACTCCATCCCGGCCTCGGGCGAATGGGTGGCGGCACCCATCCCCTTCCGCAGCGGCCTGCTCGGCTGGGGACTCAAGTTCGGCATCGCGAAGCTGACGCCCGCCCGTTCCGCGAGCGACCAGCCCCGCATCAACATTGCCGGCATTGGCGGCATGTACGCGGAAGGCGGCAGCTGGGGAGCTGCGGCCGGCGATCGCCGTTACTGGGGCGGCGGCAGGTGGCGCACGACCGTCGGATTCGGCACCGGCGAGATCCACTACGAGGTCCGGCTCAGCCAGGAGTTCGAGCAACTCACGCTGCCCGTGCGGCAGCAGCTGAACGGAGGCCTCCTCAACGTTTCCTACAACTTCGCCGAGCACGCCTGGATCGGCGGCGGAATACGCTATGGCCGGTCGCCCATCAGTATCCCGCTTCTCCCGCCCGGGATTGCGGAGCTTCTGCCCAAGGTGACCTTCGAGATGGCGAGCGTCAGGCTCAAGGGTGAGTGGGATACACGCGACGACACGTTCTACCCGCGGCGCGGCTCCCTGTCCGAGCTCTCGGTCGACTACACGCGGAGCGACTCGGTGCTGGACACGACCCGCTTCTTCAACTACCGGTTCGAGTACAACGGGTATCGCCCGATCGACGAGCGCAACGTGCTGGCCTGGCGTGCCGCAGCCCAGGTGGTCGACGGCGACGCGCCGTTCTTCGCGCTTGCCTGGTTCGGCTCCGGCGCCGACCTGCGCGGCTACACGCCCGGTCGTTACATCGGCAAGTCGCTCCTCGCCGTGCAGGCTGAATGGCGGTGGCACGCGACGCGCCGGCTGGGATTCGTGGCGTTCGGGGGCACGGGGCGGATCTCCAATCCCGTCGTTGGTTTCGAGGCGCCCGGCTGGTTGCCGGCCGGCGGCATCGGGCTGCGCTGGCGCCTGACGGAGGAGAACCGATTGAACATCCGCATCGACTACGGCCGGGGGCGCGACGATGAGACGCTGATCGTCTCGGTCGGCGAGGCGTTCTAGGCCGGGGTGCCCTCCCGGATCTCAGACGATGCCGCGCTCGGCGAGCGACGTGCAGGAACCGTCCCCGACGATCAGGTGATCGAGCATCCGGATGTCGACGAGCGCGAGCGCGTCCCGCAGGCGCGTCGTGATGATCTCGTCCGCCTGGCTCGGCTCCGCGACCCCCGACGGATGGTTATGCGCCAGGATCACGGATGTCGCGTTGCGCCTGAGCGCCTGCTTGACCACCTCGCGCGGATGCACGCTGGCGCCGTCGATCGTGCCGCGAAACAGCTCCTCGAAGCAGATCAGCCGGTGGCGGCTGTCCAGGTACAGGCAGCAGAATACCTCGTGGTCGCGATCGCGCAGGCGCGCGATCAGGAACTCGCGCGCCGCCCTGGGGCTCGTGAGCGACGGGCCCGCGCGCAGTCGCTCCAGGTGATGACGACGCACGAGCTCGAGCGCGGCCTGGATCTCGGCCCAACGGGCGAGCCCCATGCCGCGGTGACGACAGACCTCTTCGCGTTCGGCGGACAGCAGCCCGCGCAGCGAGCCGAACTCGAGGAGCAGCGACCGGGCGAGGTCGAGCGCGCTCGCCCCGGCGACGCCGTGCCGCAGCAGCACGGCCAGCAGTTCCGCCTCGGTCAGCGTCTGGGCGCCGCCCGCCAGGAGTTTCTCGCGGGGCCGCTCGGTCTCCGGCAGGTTGAGCATGGGCGCATTCCCTCCGGCCGTCATGTTCGGGTGCCTGGATCCGCAAGGGCAGCGCGGAATGTGGCTCGAACGCCGAGAAAGACATGTGCCCAGAACCGGCGGGCATGGCGGAATGGTGTTGCCTGGGCGCCGGCGCGATAATCGAGCCATGAAGGAACGGCATCCGCCGCGGATCCTGCTGGGCGTGACGGGCGGCATCGCGGCCTACAAGAGCCCGGACCTCGTGCGTCGCCTGCGGGAGCGCGGCGCCGAGGTGCAGGTCGTGATGACCGAAGGGGCAAAGCAGTTCGTCACGCCGCTGACGTTCCAGGCCGTCTCCGGGCGCGAGGTCCGCGACTCGCTCTGGGACGCGGCCGCGGAGGCGGCGATGGGGCACATCGAGCTGGCGCGCTGGGCGGATGCCGTCCTGGTGGCGCCCGCCACGGCCGAGTTCCTGTCGAAGCTCACGCACGGGCGTGCGGACGACCTGCTGACGACGCTGTGCCTCGCCACCGAGGCGCCGGTGCACGTGGCCCCGGCCATGAACCGGCAGATGTGGGCGAATGCCGCCACCCAGTCGAACGTGGCGACGCTCCGGCAGCGCGGGCTCGCCATCCACGGGCCCGCGACCGGCGAGCAGGCCTGTGGCGAGACCGGCGAGGGCCGCATGCTCGAGCCGGCCGAGCTGGCTGCGCTCGTCCTCGACAGCCTGGAGGCGGCCCGTCCCCTCGCGGGCACCAAGGTCGTGATCACGGCCGGCCCGACCCGCGAGCCGATCGACCCGGTGCGCTTCGTCAGCAATCGCAGCTCCGGCAAGATGGGCTACGCGGTCGCCCAGGCGGCCCGCGAGGCGGGCGCCGAGGTCGTCCTGATATCGGGGCCCGTCAGCCTGCCGGCCCCGCCGGGCGTCGTGCGGGTGATGGTGGAGACCGCACAGGAGATGTACGACGCGGTCCACGCCGCCATCGGCGACGCCGACCTCTACATCGGGGCGGCCGCCATCGCCGATTACCGTCCCGCGGCCGTGGCCCCCGGCAAGATCAAGAAGCGCGCCAACACCATGACGCTCGAGATGGTCAAGGCGCCGGACATTCTCGCCTCGGTTGCGGCCCTGGAGAAGCGGCGCCCGTTCGTGGTGGGCTTCGCCGCGGAAACCCAGGACCTGGAGCAGAACGCGCTCGCGAAACTGCAGGGCAAGCGGCTCGACCTCATCGCAGCCAACCAGGTGGGCGAGGGGCTGGCCTTCGACCAGGACGAGAACTCGCTGTTGCTGCTGTGGGAAGGGGGCCGGGAGGAGCTCGCCACCTGCGGCAAGCTCGAGTTGGCTCGCAAGCTCATCGCGCGGATCGCGGACCGGCGCGCCGCCGCCGCGCTGCCGGCCAACGTCGTGCGCGTCCGCCGCTGAGCGGGCCGGCTACAGGGGTTGTGGTGCATCGGCTGAAGGTCAAGGTGCTCGACCCGCGGGTGGGCGACACGATCCCCCTGCCGCACTACGCCACCGGCGGTTCCGCCGGTCTCGACCTGCGCGCCTGCCTCGACGAGCCGATCGTGCTCGAGCCGGGGCAGACACACCTGGTGCCGACCGGCATCGCCATCCACCTCGACGACCCGGGCCTCGCCGCAGTGCTGCTGCCCCGGTCGGGGCTCGGCCACAAGCATGGCATCGTGTTGGGAAACCTGGTGGGCCTGGTCGACTCCGATTACCAGGGCCAGGTGATGGTCTCGGTCTGGAACCGGGCGCACCACCCGTTCACGATCGAACCCGGCGAGCGCATTGCCCAGATGGTCATCGTGCCGGTCGTGCAGGTCGCGCTCGAGGTCGTCGACTCGTTCGAGGAGAGCGCGCGCGGCGCCGGCGGGTTCGGCAGCTCCGGACGGCGCTAGCGATCCCGGGGACTCCGGGCAGGGACAGGACTCGACGGGGCGACTCGACGGGGGCTCGACGGAGCGACTCGAAGGGGACTCGACGGGGACTGTCCCCGCAGGGGACTGTCCCCTCCTCGAGTCGCCTCTCCTCGAGCCGCCGGCTGCTACAGCCCTCGCAGCTCCTTGAAGCGCCGCACGTCCGCGTCGAACTGCGCGTTCAAGGCGGCGCGCTCGTCACGCTTCTTCTGCAGGTTGCGCTCCTGGGTCTGGATGTCGGACTCCGAGCGGGCGATGTCCTCGGCCAGGCCCTCGGGCATGGGCGGCGCGTCCGCGGCCGTGTTCCGGGGCGCGAAGCGCTGGGCGCGCGCAACCTGGTCGGCGTGGCGCTGCCTGAGCGTCTTGAGCGACTGCTCCTGGATGATCATCTGGGAGTCGATCAGGTCGATGCGGCGCTCGCGCAGCATCTCGATCTCGTCGACGTTCTGGTAGGTCTGCAGAAGCATCCGGTCGCGCTGTGCCCGTTCCTCGATCGCCTTCGCGGCCTTCTCCTGCTCCATCCGCGCGCGGGCCTCTTCCGGCGTCTCGGCGCCTTCCTCGCGGCCCACCGCGACGCCGCGCTGGTTCAGCACGTCGCGGTCCTGGTCGGCGTACTGCGGCGGGATCCTGTCGCCGTAGTGGACCTGGCCGTTCTCGTCCACCCAGCGGTAGAGCTTCTGGGCCGCGGCGGGGCCCGCCGCCAACGCCAGCAGCAGCAGGGGCACCAGCGTGCGGAGTACGGGGGTCTTCATGGCGTTCACCTCTGGCGACATATTCCGATGCCGGCGTCCCTCCCGGGGCGTAACTGCATCACGCTTCCGGGTCGACACCCCACTTGGCGCGGTAGTTCCGCAGGCTTTCGAGTTCTGCGGGGCGATCCGCGCGCTCGAGGTGCTCGATCAGGTCGGCCAGCGTGATGATGTGTACCACCGGGATGCTGAAGGCCTGCTGAACCTCCTGAACGGCCGACAGATCGCCCTGGCCGCGCTCCTGCCGGTCGAGTGCCAGCGCGACGCCGGCGGGCGCGGCCCCGGCCGCGCGGATGATGTCGATGGACTCGCGGATGGCCGTCCCGGCGGTGATCACGTCGTCGACGATCAGCACGCGGCCCGCCAGCGGCGCCCCGACGATGACGCCGCCCTCGCCGTGGGCCTTGGCCTCCTTGCGGTTGAAGGCGAAGGGCCGGTCCATGTCGTGCCCGTCGGCGAGCGCAACCGCGGTCGTGGTCACGAGCGGTATTCCCTTGTAGGCGGGGCCGAACAGCATGTCGAACTCGAGGCCGGAGGCGGCGACGGCCGCCGCGTAGTGACGGCCGAGGGCGGCCACGGCCTTGCCGGTGTTGAACAGCCCGGCGTTGAAGAAGTACGGGCTCAGCCGGCCGCTCTTCAGCCGGAACTCGCCGAACCGCAACACCTCGCCCGCGATGGCGAGCTCGATGAACTCACGCTGGTAGTCGCGCATGCAGACCCTCTCATGGCTCTTGCGTATGATGTCGGCTTTCGCGCGGGGCGCAGATGCGAATCATCACGCTGAACTGCAATGGTATCCGGTCGGCCGCGCGCAAGGGGCTGTTCCGGTGGCTGCCTCGTCAGCGCGCCGACGTCGTCTGCCTCCAGGAAACCAAGGCGCAGGAGCACCAGCTAGACCACGGTGACTTCAGACCCCGCGGCTTCCACGCGTTCTACTTCGACGCAGAGAAGAAAGGCTACAGCGGCGTCGCGCTGTTCTCGCGCGCCGAGCCGGACGAGGTCGTCCGCGGCTTCGGCGTGGAGGAGTTCGACCGCGAGGGCCGGTACCTCGAGGCACGGTTCGGGAGTCTGTCGGTGGTGTCGCTGTACGTTCCGTCAGGCTCCTCCGGTCCTCATCGGCAGGCATCAAAGTTCCGGTTCATGGATGCGTTCCTGCCATACCTGAAGTCGCTCAGGCGCCGGCGGCGGGACTACATTCTCTGCGGCGACTTCAACATCGCCCACAAGCCGATCGACCTGAGGAACTGGCGCTCGAACCAGAAGAACTCCGGATTCCTGCCCGAGGAGCGGGCCTGGCTCGACGTGGTGTTCGGCAAGCTCGGCTACGTGGACGCCTTCCGGGAAGTCGAGCCGCGGCCCGAGCAGTACACGTGGTGGTCGAACCGCGGGCAGGCCTGGGCCAAGAACGTGGGCTGGCGCATCGACTACCAGGTGGCGAGCCCGTCGCTTGCCGGCAAGGCGAGGCGGGCGCGCATCTACAAGGACCAGCGCTTCTCGGACCATGCTCCCCTCGTCATGGACTACGACCTGTGAGCGACGCCGACCGGGCGGCGGCGTCCGGCCAGCGTGGGCCCTGGGCCGCGGTCAGGCCCTACCTGGAGAAGGAATCGCTGGCCGCCTTCTTCGTCGGCGTCTCCTCGGGCTTTCCCTACGCCATGATCGGGGCGACGCTGACCACGCGCCTCGCGCAGGAAGGCATCGACAAGAAGACGGTCACGGCGTTCACGCTCGCCTTCCTGGTCTACAACCTCAAGGTGTTCTGGGCCTGGATCGTGGACGGCGTGCGCATCCCGGTGCTCGGCCGGCTCGGGCAGCGCGTGTCGTGGCTGCTCGTCGCAGGCGCGGCCGTCATCGCAGCGGTGGTCAACCTCGCGCTCGTCGACCCGTCCGCCAGCATCCAGGCCACGGTGGTCGCCGCGCTGCTGGTCGGCATCGCGGGGGCCACCTACGACATCGTCATCGACGCCTACCGGATCGAGACGCTGAAGCCCTACCAGCTCGGGGTCGGCTCCGGCATGTCCCAGTACGGCTGGCGGATCGGGTCGGCCGCCGCCGGTGCGCTCGCCCTCGTGGTCGCGGCCCGGCTCGGCTGGTCGGCGGCCTACGTCGCCTGCGCGGCCTTCGCCCTGCCGGCGATGCTGACCGGGCTGATCGTGGGCGAGCCGGCGCGCCATGTCGTTGCGGGCGAGAAGCGGGGCCTCGCGGCGGTCCGCAACGCCATCGTCGGCCCGTTCGCGGAGTTCATGCGTCGCAGCGGCGCGTGGCTCGTCCTGGCGTTCATCCTGGTGCACAAGATCGGCGACACGCTGGCCAACCTCACCTTCCGGCTGCTGTTCAACGACCTCGGCTACACCAACGACGAGATCGCCGTCTACGACGTCGCCTTCGGCTTCTGGGCCTTCCTCGTCGGCATCTTCTTCGGCGGCATCCTGTACACGAAGCTCGGCCTCAAGCGGTCTGTCCTCCTGGCGCTCGTACTGATGTGCGTCTCGAACCTCAGTTTCGCCGTGCTCGCGGCGGCCGGTCACAGCAACTGGGGTCTCGCGGCGGCGATCGGCTTCGAGAACTTCGCGAGCGGCTACGGCGGCGTCGTGGTGGTGGCCTACTTCTCGGCGCTCTGCAACCTGCAGTTCACCGCTGCGCAATACGCGCTCATCTCGGCGGCGGCGAGCGTGCTGGGCCGCGTGCTGACGGGCACGACCGCGGGCGGCCTGATCCAGGCCATGGGCTATGTCGACTTCTACCTGCTCACCACCCTGCTTGCTCTGCCGGGCATCCTGCTCTTCTGGTTCATGATGCGGCGGGGCATGATCGACAGTGCGCTCGGGACGGCGGGCTTCAGGAACTGAGGGCGCCACGCGGGTGAAGGGCGAGATCGACACGGAGCGGGTGCTGTGCGAGGTCGACGACCTCGCCGAGCATCCCTGTCGCGAGTTCCGGGTGGGAGCGGGGCCCTGGCCGCTGTCCGGCTTTCTCGTGCGCAAGGGCGACGACATCCACGCCTACGTGAACCGCTGTCCTCACGCAGGGCACCCGCTCAACATCCGCCCGGATCGGTTCCTGACGCCCGACCGCTCGCTGATCGTGTGCTGTTCGCACGGCGCGCTGTTCGAGATGGAAACCGGCTTCTGCGTCGACGGCCCTTGCGCCGGCGCGTCGTTGACGCGCATCCCGATCGAGACGCTGGCCGGCTTCGTCCTGCTGGCCGAGGACGTCGACCCGGCGGACTACGAATGATCGACGAGCTGCTCAGGTTCTTCGTGCTGCTGTTCGTGGTGGTCGAGCCGATCACCCTGGTACCCGTGTTCGCCGGCCTGACCGGCGGTGCGGGCGAGCGCTACCGGCGGAAGATGGCGCTCAAGGCTGTCGCCGTGTCCGGAATCGTGCTGGTGCTGTTCGCCCTCGGCGGGGCCTGGTTCATCGACATGATGGGTATCAGCGTCGATGCATTCCGGATCGCCGGTGGAGCCATGCTCTTCCTGATCGCGCTCGAGATGGTCTTCGCACGCGAGTCGGGCACGAAGACCACCAGCGAGGAGAAGACCGAGGTGCAGCAGCGCGACGACATCTCGGTGTTCCCGCTGGCCTTCCCGTTCATCGCGGGTCCGGGCGCACTCGCCACGGTGCTGCTCACCTTCGGCACGCTGCATCCCGATCCGCTGCTGACGCTCGGGCTGCTCGGCGTGATCGCGGCGGTGCTCGCAATCACTCTGGCGCTGCTGCTGCTGACGCCCTTCGTCAACCGCGTGATGGGCGTGACCGGCGCGCACGTGGTGAGCCGGCTGGCAGGCGTCGTGCTCGCCGCACTCGCCGTGCAGTTCATGATCGATGGACTGAAGGGGACATTCCTATTTTCCTTTTCGTCGTAAGTCCCTGGTTGAGAAGCGAAAGCCGGAAGAAGGAAAATTGGAATGTCCCCTCGAGGAGAATGCGATGGCAGGCTGGCTCGTTCCCGCACTGAAGGCGGTGCTGCCGCACGTCGGCACGATCATCACCGCCGCGGCGCCGGTTTTCACGCGACGCACCGCCGGGGCAGATCCGACCCCCGGGGCGCTCATGCAGCAACAGATCGCCGAGCTGCAGGCGGCGGCGGCCCAGAACGACGCGCACGTCCGCGAGCTGGCGGAGCAGCTGCAGACGACCGTTACCGCGCTCGAGCGATCGGCAGCGCTTGCCGAGCGACGCCTGAAGCGGGCGACGACGATTGCGTCGTTGGCCATGGCCACAGCCGTGGCTGCGCTGGCGGCCGCCCTGTTCGGCCTGGCGGGCGCCTGACGGGTACGGTGTGCCCGCCTCTGCATGGAGGCCGGGTCGAGCCTGCGCGAGGCTGGCCGCCGCTCAGTCGTCCTGCCCGGAACCGGCCGCGAGCCGTGTGAACTCGAGGTCGAACACTTCGTGCCCGAGTCTCTCGCCACGGCGCTCGAACTTGGTCGGCGGGCGCGAGGCGGGGCGTGGAACGAATCGGCCGTCCGGGGCGCGATTGGCGAAGTCCGTGCTAGCCGCCAGCACCTCGAGCATTTGTTCTGCATACGGCGTCCAGTCGGTGGCGAGACGGAAGACTCCGCCGGCCCTGAGCTTGCGCGCCACCAGCGCAACGAAGGCAGGCTGGACGATGCGCCGCTTGTGGTGGCGCTTCTTCGGCCACGGGTCCGGGAAGTACAGCAGCAGCTCGTCCAGGGACCCGTCCGGGATCTGCTTTTCCAGGACCTCCACTGCGTCGTGCGCGATCAGCCGGACGTTGGTGAGACCTTTAGCCTCGATGCCGAGCAGGCAGTGGCCGATGCCGGGTGGGTGCACCTCGACCCCGATGAAATCCGCCTCGGGTCGCCTGCAGGCCACCTCCAGCAACGTCTCGCCGTTGCCGATGCCCACCTCGAGGACCCGCGGCGCGGTCCGGCCGAACGTCGCATCGAGATCGAGCAGGTCGCGCCCGAAGTCGATGCCGTAGCGCGGCCACAGTTCCTCGAGCGCGCGCTGCTGCGCCCGTGTGATGCGGCCGGCGCGCTGCACGAAGCTGCGGACCGTGCGCGGCGCCGTCGGGCCAGCGGGTTCGTGGGCTGGCAAATCAGGATCCTGTGTAGGAGACTACGGGCCCGTCCACTCTAGCCTGCCTTGGGCCCGTCGTCCGGGCGGCGAAGGGGTCCTGCTCGCGGGGCGGACGGACACGCAGACAGTTCGGTGAACTCATCCCGGACTGACACCGTTCAACGAGGCTTCGCCGGGCTCCCGGCCGTCGGCTGGCGAGCGCCTCCAATTTGTGGGATGAATTCAGATGAAGACGCACGGACTCAATCTTGCGGGAAGGCTCGCCTCCGTACTTCTCCTGTCGTGCCTCGTGATGGCGGGCCACGCGGACCAGCAGCCCGAGAACGAGGGGCGCAAGCGCGGCGCCCGGGGTGGCGCGCTCATCGGCCTGACCATGGGCGCGCTCACCGGCGACGCCGGGCTTGCAGTGGCCGGCGCGGCGGCGGGCGCGGTGGCCGGCGGCGTGGCCGGCTCCTGGAAGGACTACGAGCAGGATCGCGAGGACTACCGGGCCGAGACCATGGCCGGCGCGATCGCCACCAAGGGCGGCGGTGGCGACGGTGAAGCACCCGACGGCTGGCACGACATCGACGCCTTCATCGGGCAGTGGTCCGTCACCGTGTGGCTGCTGGACCCGGAAGGCAACCGCATCGACGCGACCGCCGAGGCGGTCAGCAGCCTGGACACGACGCAGAGCGTGACCTTCAGGTTCTCCAACTTCCAGTCGGAGGACTTCGAGGAGCCGGTCACCGGATCCTCGACGATGCGATTCGAGCGCGACCGGGGCTTCGAGCTGCTGAACGACTTCTCGGTCGCGACCGAGGGCAACCGCTACGTCGGCCACTTCGACAACGCCGCTGGCAAGTACGAGTTCTTCTACGCCGGTTCCAACCAGGCTACCTACACGGGTTTCAAGCGGACCGACTATCGCCTGGAGATGCGCATGATCGGCCGCGACGTGATCGTCTGGGAAACCTTCCTGAGCGACGGCGGCACGGAAAGGAAGATCCAGAGCTACCGCCTGGCGCGCAAGGGGAACTAGGGGACATTCCTATTTTCCTTTTTCCCGCAAGTCAATGATTCTTCGGCTGACGAGGAGCATCTCCTCTTCTTCGTCCTCGCGCGCGTTGCCGAAATTCAGCAACTTGCGCAGGAAAGGAAAATAGGAATGTCCCCTATCGCGTTATCAGATCGGGCGTGAGGTCGGCGACGCTGCGGCAGCCGGTCAGCGCCAGCGTCCGGTCGAACTCGTCGCGCAGGATCTCGAGCGCGCGCGCGGCGCCGGCCTGTCCGCCCGCGCCGAGCCCGTAGACAGGCGCGCGGCCGAGCGCCACGGCGACCGCACCGCACGCCACGGCCTTGGCGATGTCCGACCCGCGCCGCACGCCGCCGTCCACGATCACGGTCGTGCGGCTGCCGAGGGCGGCGACGACCTCGGGCAGTGCGTCCATGCCGCTGACCGCACGGTCCATTTGCCTGCCGCCGTGATTGGAGAGCCAGACGCCGTCCACGCCGATCCCGACGGCGCGCTCCGCATCGTCTGCGCGAAGCACGCCCTTGAGCAGCAGCTTCCGTTTCCAGCGCTCCCGGAAGCGGGCGAGGTCGTCCCAGTTCAACGAAGGGTCGAACATCCCGTGGCCGACGAAGGCATTCACGTTTGCGCCGGGCTCGAGCTCGCGCTCGACGTTGACGAAGCGGGGCTTGCGGGTCGCCACCGTCAGCAGCCAGCCCGGGTGCAGCAGGATGTCGAGCTTGGTCGCGAGCGGGAACTCCTGTTTCGGCAGCAGCCCGCTTCGCAAGTCGCGTTCGCGCTTGCCCGCGGTGGGGAAGTCGCTGGTGATGATCAGCGCCTCGACGCCCGCGGCATCTGCGCGGTCGATCAGCCGGTCGGTGATCTGCCGCTCGCGGAACACGTATCCCTGCAGCCACAGGCGGCCGGAGGTCTCACGCACCAGGTCCTCGATGTAGCTCATCGAGACGGTGGACATCGCAAACGGCAGGCCGGCGCCCGCGGCGGCGCGAGCCATCTGCAGGTCACCGTCACGCCACTGGATGCCGTTCAGGCCGGTCGGGCCGACGATCGCCGGGAACGCGGCCGGCTGTCCGAGGATGCGCGTGGCAGTGTCACGCTTCGACACGTCGTTGAGCGTTCGCGGCCGGAAGCGCAGCTCTTCGAAGGACTCTCGGTTGCGACTCAGCGTCGCCTCGTCCTCTGCCCCGCCGTCGACGTAGTCGAAGGCGAAGCGCGGCAGCCGGCGCCTGGCGATCTCCCTAAGCTCGTCGATGTTGAGCGCGTTCTCGATGCGCCTCGTCATGCCATCCTCCCCGCGATCCTTCCACCGAAGATACAGCCGCCGAGGAACGTGCCCTCGAGGCCGCGCTTACCGTTCATGCCGCCGCCGCCGAAACCCGCCGCCTCGCCGGCCGCGAACAGTCCGGGGACGGGTCGCCCGCGCAGGTCGAGCACGCGCGACTCGAGATCGGTCTGCAACCCGCCCATGCTCTTGCGGCTGATGACGAACTCGCGGATCGCGACCAGCGGGCCCGCCTTCGGGTCCAGGATCTTCTGGAAGCGGCAGGTCCGCAGCCGGTCGCCGGTCCAGCGTCGCGCGAACTCGATCCGGCGAAGCTGCTCATCATTGTGGAAACGTGGCCCGCGGCCGATGCGCTCATCGTAGCGCGAGGCGGCCTCGTGCACGGCCGCGTAGTCGACCGAGCCGTCGCCCACCAGCTCGTTCATGCGCTCGACCAGCTCCGGCAGGGTGCCGGCCACGACGATGTCCTCGCAGTTCGCCGTGAGCTCCTCGTACAGCCAGCGGTTGCCGAGGAGCAGGTCACGCGCCACGCGCAGCCGTTTTCGGTCACGAAAAGCCGGATTGAACTCCGCACCCGAGACGGCCAGCTCCTTGAGCGCGATGCGGCGGTTCAGGAGTTGCCAGGAGTAGCCGCGCTCCTGCCGGCAGATCTGCGCGACGAGGTCGTGGGTATCGTAGCCCGTGACCAGCGGCATCGGCCCGATGCGCTCGCCCCTCCAGTCGAGCCACAGCGCCGACTTGGGCGGCACGAGCGACAACCCGTGCCCGGGCTTGCGCGGGCGCCAGTGCCGCACGCCGGCGGCGTAGTTCCACTGCCAGTCGAGGTGCGTGATGGCCGCACCGACGCTCCCCGCCGCGTCATGCAGCCGGCCGTCTGCGAACCTGTGCGAGCCATTCAGGATCACCTCCGGCGGCCGGCCCCAGTCCGTGTGCCAGTTCGCCCTGACGCGGTCGATGTCCCCGTTGATGCCGCCCGAGGCGACGACTAGCGACTCGGCCTCGACCTCGAACTCCTCGCCGGTCTGCTCGACGACGCCCCGGCAGCCCGTCACGCGCCCGTCGTGTGTCAGCAGTTCGTCCACGCGATGGCCGAACCGGGTGGTCAGGAGATCCCTCGCCGGGTGACCCAGCAGGTGGCCGGCAAGACGCTCGGACAGCACGTGGCCGGTTCCCCAGACGATGTGCCAGCGCGGGACCGAGTTGCCCGGTACGTGCAGGCCCCGCTCGACCCACATCGGCATGGGCATGAACTCGACGTCGAGGTCGCGCAGCCAGTCGTAGACCTCGCGCACGCAGCGCTCGACGTAGGCCTCCGCCCAGGCCCGCGGCCACCGGTCCTTCGGGCCCAGCTCGCCGAAGGCGAGCCAGTCGGCGAGCCCCAGCGCCGCGCTGTCGCGGATGCCGTACCTGCGCTGCAGGGGCGTGCCGGCGAACCAGATGCCGCCGAAGCTCTCCTTCGCGAGCCCGCCGAGGTTCTCCTCGGCGTCACGGTCGAGGAGCAGCACGGTCCGCCCGCGGCCGATGAGCTCGTAGGCCGTGGCGATGCCGGCGATGCCGGCGCCGATGACGACGACGTCCGTCCGATGGCGCATGCGGTTCCCGATGAATAACGCAGCCCCGGCTTCGCGCGGGGTCTGCCGCTTACTCTACACTCGGTGGTTGGCGCCGGCATCGACGGCCATCCGCGACGGAGGAAGCGAGCCATGCAAATCTGGGTCGACGCCGACGCCTGCCCGAAGCCGATCAAGGAAGTCCTGTTCCGGGCGGCGGAGCGCACCGGCGTGTCGCTGACGCTGGTCGCGAATCACCCGATGGCCGTTCCGAGGCGTCCGAACATACGCATGCTGCAGGTACCGGGCGGCTTCGACGTCGCCGATGGCGAGATCATGGAGCGGGTGCGGCCCGGCGACCTCGTCGTCACCGCCGACATCCCGCTCGCGGCGGAGGTCATCGCGCGCGGCGCCACGGCGCTCAATCCGCGCGGCGAGCTCTACTCGCCGGACACGATCCGCTCGGTGCTTTCGATGCGCGACTTCATGGACACGATGCGCGCCAGCGGTGTGCAGACGTCCGGACCGCCGGCGCTCAGCCCGGCGGATCGAAAGGCCTTCGCCGGGCACCTCGACCGCTGGTTGGCCCACCGGCCGGCCGGGACCTAACCAGGGCGTCGCCCCGCAAGCCGTCCGCAGACCCGCGGGTCCGCGTCCGTCAGCGTGCGTCCGGGAATACCCGCGCCCAGTCGCGCTTCATGTCGACGACGATCCAGCCGCGCTCGCCGGCCTCGTCGAGACCGCGCGCGAGCCGGCCGATCGAGGAGTCCCGGTCGTAGGCATACTCGCGCTCCGCGTCCGTGTGGTGCACGAGCAGCCCGAGGCGTGCGCCGTCCCCGGCCGTCGTCCACTCGAGCATCTGGAAGTCGCCGTCCGAGTTGCCGAAGGCGAACACCGGCCGGCGGCCGATGTACTTGTGGATACCGACCGGCTTGCCGTCCTTGTCGTCGATGAAGTCGAGTTCCGGCAGCCGGACGATGACCGGCTCGCCGTCGCGCACCTCGTACTTCGTCCGGATCGAGCTGCCGATCACCTGCTCGGGCGGGATGCCGTAGACGCGCTCGGCGAAGGCGCGCATGAACTCGACTCCGCCGCCCGAGACGATGAAGGTCTTGAAGCCGTTGGCGCGCAGGTAGTCGAGCAGCTCGCGCATGGGCTGGTAGATCATCTGCTCGAACGGCCGATTCGTCTGCGGGTGCCGTGCCCTGGCGAGCCAGTCCTTCACGATCGCCTCGAATTCCGCGCTCGTGTTGCCCGCGTGCGTGGCCATGACGAGCTCGAGGATCGCGTGCTCGCCACCGGCGGCGACGGCCGCCATGTCGCCGGCCAGGACCGACTTGAACGGCTCCTTGTCCTTCCACTCGGGGTGCTGCGGCGCCATCTCCCGCACGCGATCGATGGCGAACAGCAGCTGGAAGTACGCGGGCTGCTCGGCCCACAGCGTGCCGTCGTTGTCGAACACGGCGATGCGTTCGGCCGGGGGCACGTAGCTTGCCGAGGTCGGCGTCGTCGTCGCGACGACGAAGTCCACGATCGCCTGCCGCGTCTGCGTGTCGCGCCACGACGGCAGCATGTCGGCGGCAGCCGCCAGGCTGGTGCCCGCCAGGATCACTCCCAGCAACAACCTGGCCGTTCCATTCATCAGCGCACGTCCCGTCATTTCCTACCCCTGTGGCCCTGGAGCGATCCAGGCATAGTACGGATTGTCCGGTGCCGATGCTCGCAGCCTTGCGAGGCTGGCGCCCGAGCGCGCCCGATCCCCTTCCAGGGACGCCTGCAGCGCCTGGAAGAGCAGGCCGAGATGCCCGCGATGGCGATGCACCTCGGCCTCGAACTCTGGGCTGGCGCCGGCAAGCGGCGGGTCCGTGGTCACGGCGACGACCGCCGGCAGCACGCGTGCCATCTCGCCGGGACGCAGCCACGGTGCCACTTCGATTCGCGGCCGGTCGTCGGTCACCGGCGGCGCGCTGCCCACGAAGGCCGCCAGTCCCGCCCGGTCGGTCACCCACGTAGCCAGCGCGGCCGCGGCGGACTCGACGCCGACCTCGGAGAGCGCCTCGGCCACGCCGGCCCGCTCGAAGCGTTGCGTGATGTGCCCGACGTCCAGGCGTAGCGGCTGCATCGAGCCGACCAGCAGCATCTCGTGAACTTCGGTCGTCCAGAGGCTGACGTAGGGGAATGCGTCGAGGAAACTGCGGACCAGCGACCGGGAGTCCTCGAGGTTCTGAGTCGGCAGCGGCCACCACTGCGCGACCATTCCTCCGGAGGAAAGCCTTCGCTTCGCGAGCTCGTAGAACTCGCGCGAGTACAGGTTGACGACGCCGGCCGCCGACGGCGGAGGCGGCTCGAGCGTGATCAGGTCCCAGGTCTCGTCGCGGCGCAGCAGCTCGTGCCGGCCGTCGGCTATCCGGATCTCGACCCGCGGATCGCCGCTCACCCCGTAGTTGCCCGCAAAACGGGAGGTGGCTTCGACGACTTCGGGAAGCAGCTCCACGCAAGTCCGCCGCGACAGGCCGGGATCTGCGAGCAGGGCGCCGCAGGTGATCCCGGTCCCGAGCGCGATGACCATCGCGGCGCGCGGCTCACCGGGGTGGATGAGCAGCGGCAACAGCGCCTGCAGGCGCATGTAGCGCAGCGAGGCCAGCGAGTCGCCCGAGTTGGACACGCCGGATACGTACAGGCGGCGGAACGGCCCGGCGGGCGTGGACTGTTCCAGCACGGCAACGGTGCCGCCGATCCCTTCCGCATAGAAGTCGAGTCGGCCGCCGCGCGCGTCGGCGAGCAAGCGGCCGAGCGTGTCCCGCGGCAACAGCGAGGCGGCCACGACGCCGATAGCGAGCAGCGACACCGCGGCCGCCGCCGTCGCCCGGTTGCGCCGCGGCGAGGCCAGTGTCGCCACCACGCCGACGGTCGCCGCCAGGATCGCCAGCAGGAACAGCGTTCGCGCGAGTCCCAGCGCCGGGACCAGGACGAATCCGACCAGGAGTGTTCCGCAGATGGCTCCGGCCAGGTTCCACGCCGTGACGCGGCCGATCGAGCGGCCGGCCTGGAGCGCGTGCGCGCTCAGCCGCACGGCGGCCGGAAAGGCCGCGCCCAGCAGCAGCGTTGTCGGCAGGACGACGACCACTGCCGCGAACAGGAACCGGCCGTACATGCCGAGAGCGTGCGAGCCCGACAGCCGCGTCGCCCAGCGGCCCAGGACGTCCTGTGCTTCCGGCAGCCAGGCGCCGAGCGTCGCATAGGTCAGCATGGCCAGCAGCCCGGCGCCGGACACCAGCAGGCCGAAGGCCGACCAGCGGTCCGTGACGCGGTCCGCGAACCTCGACCACAGCGCGCTGCCCGCGGCGAGCCCGAAGAGGTAGACGGCAAGCACCACCGCGAAGGCAGCGCCCCGCGTGCTGGTGAATGGCGCGACCAGCTGCGACCACAGCACCTCGTAGCCGATCGCGGTGCCACCCGCGAAGGCGTAAAGGACCAGACCGAGCAGGATCATCCCGACCGGCATGGACGGCCCGGGGACAGCCTCTCCGGCCGGCGGCGAGGCGGCGACGGTCCGCGGATCGAGGCGGCGGTCCACGGTGAGCGCAAGGGCCGCGACCACGGCGCAGGCGAAACCGGCAGCGAGGCCGGCGCCGCGGACGCCGAAGGCGGGAACGACGAGAAACGGCATGAGCAGCGCGCCCGCCACGGCACCCGCCGTGTTCCACGCGTACAGTGACCCCGACTCGCGTCCCAGGGCCCTGTCGGCCGGCACGAGCGCACGCAGGGCGGCAGGCAACGTGCCGCCCATGAAGAACGCCGGGATCGCGACCAGGAGCGCGGGCAGGCACCAGGCGAGCCACCCGACCGAGGAGTAAAGCGAAACGAACGCCGACGGCGCCCGGACCAGCAGCAGGGTCGCGGCCACGCCCAGCACGCCGACCATGCCCTCGAGCGCCGCGTACCAGCGCAACGGGCGCCCGGCACGATCCACCCGCAAGCCGATGACGGCCGAACCCGCGGCCAGGCCGGCAAAGAAGAATGCGACGCCGATCGAGACCGCGAGCACCTCGACGCCGACGACGAGGGTCAGCTGCTTGACCCACAAGGTCTGGAATGCCAGCGCCGTCACGCCGGACAGGAAAAGCAGAAGCCGGGCGGACGCCGGGACACCTGCAGGTGATCCGACGCCCGCCCGGCCCTGATCGTGTGACGGCCGGGTTCCCACCGGGACCGGGCTAGTGCCCGTTCATGGGCGCGCCGCTAGTTGGACCCGCCCTTGGCGCCCGTCTGGATCTTCTCCATGGCGTCACCCAGGCTGAAGCTCCCCGGCTTCTGCCGCGGCGGGTATTCCTGGAGCGTCTTGAGGAAATCGCCGACGATGGCTTGTGCCGGGACCAGCAGGTAGGCCCGCTCCAGACGCCACTTCGGGTAGTCGATGCCCTCGTGATCCGCTCGCTCGAAGGGATCCGTGCGCAGGTTGAACAACTTGGGAAGCCGCAGGGTCACCATGGGGTCCTGCCAGACCTCGTAGCCGTGGGCACGCTGTTCCATGAATACGAGCTTGTACTGATCGTAGCGCAAGCCGGCGACGTCGCCGTCGTCCGTCCAGTAGAAGAACTCGCGGCGCGGGCCGGCCTTGCTTTCGCCGCGGAAGTACGGGCCCCAGTCATATCCGTCGAGGTGGACCTTGTAGGTCTTGCCGCCGACCTTGGCACCCTTGAGCAGGTTTGCCTTGATGTCGGGCTGACCGGCCGCCGCCATCAGCGTGGGCAGGAAATCCTCGTGCGACATGATGTCGTTGTAGACCGAGCCGGGCGTGACGGTGCCCGGCCAGCGCACGACGAGGGGCACGCGGTAGCCACCTTCCCAGTTGGTGTTCTTCTCGCCCCGGAACGGCGTCGTACCGCCATCCGGCCAGCTCATCGCCTCGGCGCCGTTGTCCGTCGTCCAGACGACGATGGTGTTGTCGGCGATACCGAGGTCGTCGAGCAGCTTGAGCAGCTGCCCGATGTGCCCGTCGTGCTCGACCATGCCATCCGGGTAGATGCCGAGGCCCGTCTTGCCCTGGGACTCCTCCTTCAGGTGCGTCCAGATGTGCATGCGCGAGGTGTTGAACCAGGCGAAGAACGGCTTGCCGTCGCGGACGTTGCGCTGGATGAAGTCCTTCGTCGCCCCGAGGACCTCCTCGTCGATCGTTTCCATCCGCTTCTTGGTCAAGGGGCCCGTGTCGGTGCAGCTCTGCTTGCCCCAGGCGCCGAAGCGCGGGTCGTCAGGCAGGGTACTGACCGATGCCGTCGCGGTGCACTTGAACACGCCGCGCGGCCCGAACTTCGCCTTGAACTCCGGGTTCTTCGGATAGTCGGCGTTCTCCGGCTCCTCCTCCGCGTTCAGGTGGTAGAAGTTGCCGAAGAACTCGTCGAACCCGTGCACCGTCGGGAAGTGCTCGTTGCGGTCGCCGAGGTGGTTCTTGCCGAACTGTCCCGTCGCGTAGCCCTGCGCCTTGAGCAGGTTCGCGATCGTCGGATCCTCCGCCGAGAGTCCCTCGGGCGCGCCGGGCAGGCCCACCTTGAGGAGGCCGGTGCGGATGGGGGACTGCCCCGTAACGAAAGCCGCGCGACCGGCCGTGCAACTCTGCTGGGCATAGGCATCGGTGAACATCGCGCCTTCGCGCGCGATGCGATCGATGTTGGGTGTCTTGTAGCCCATCATGCCCTGGTTGTAGGCGCTGACGTTCCAGTAGCCCACGTCGTCGCCGAACATCACCAGGATGTTGGGCTTGTCGGCCGCGTAGGCCTGCGTGAGTGCCTGGATCCCCAGCAGGGCGACTGCCGCCAGCGTCTGCCGGCAGGCAACTCTTCGGATGGTCATGGCTTCCCCTCGGTTTGTGGCCTAGCGGCCATAGGTATTTCCCACAAAGCTTATGGTATGTCGGACGGATCCGTCCAATGCATTCCTTTGTCTAGTTCAATAAACGAGACGCATGATCGGCCGTGACCGCTTCGGCGATGCAGAGTGAACGCTCGCCGGTCGGGAACGGGGCGGTCGCCGGACTCAACCGGCGACCGCCCGCACTTCGGCCGACGGCGGCCGTTTGACGGGCCTCCGTCAGCTGCCCGGCGGCATCAGCGCCTTGGTGGCGTCCCCGATGGTGAAGCTGCCCGGCTTCTGCCGCGGCGGGTAGTCCTTGAACGTCGCCAGGAACCTGGCCACGTAGTCGCCCGCCGGCAGCAGGAGATAGGGCCGGTCCAGGAACCAGTCGTCGTAGGTGTTGGAAGTCACCATGCCGCGCTCGTAAGGATCCCGGCGCAGGTTGACGAGCAGCGGGACGCGAAGCGGCACGAACGGCTCGCGCCATGCCTGGAAGGTGGCCTCCGCCCGCTGCTCCAGGAAGATCACCTTCCAGTCCCGGTAGCGCAGCGCCGTCAGGTCGCCGTCGTCCGAGAAGTAGAAGATCTCGTTGCGCGGGCTCTTGTCCGTCTGGCCCGTCAGCAACGGCAGGATGTCGTAGCCGTCCAGGTGGACCTTGTAGCTGCGGGCGCCGAGCCTCGTTCCCTTCAGCAGGCGGTCCTTCACGTCCGCATCGCCGGCCACGGCCGCGAAGGTCGGCAGCCAGTCCATGTGGTGCACGATCTCGTTGGTGACCGAGCCGGGGGCGATCCTGCCCGGCCAGCGGACGAAGGCGGGCACGCGCCAGCCGCCTTCCCAGTTCGTGTTCTTCTCGCCGCGAAACGGCGTCATCGCCGCATCCGGCCAGGTGTTCATGTGCGGGCCGTTGTCGGTCGAGTAGAACACGATCGTGTCGTCGGCGATTCCGAGCTCGTCGAGCAGGGCGAGGAACTTGCCGATGTGTATGTCGTGCTCGACCATGCCGTCGGAGTACTCGTCCTGACCGGAGATGCCGCGCAGCGATTCCTTCACATGGGTGCGAAAGTGCATGCGCGTTCCGCTCCACCAGACGAACCACGGCTTGCCGGCAGCCTGCGCCTCGCGGATGAAGCGGATGGCGGCGTCCGAGGTCTCGTCGTCCACGGTCTCCATGCGCTTCTTGGTCAGCGGGCCCGTGTCCTCGATGCGCTGGGTGCCGTCGGGATTGGCCCACGAGTGGATGACGCCCCTCGGGCCGTACCGCTCGCGGAAGGTCTTGCCGTCGGCCAGCTTCACGTCGGCGGGATAGTCCTCGTTCTCGGGTTCCTCCTCCGCGTTCAGGTGGTAGAGGTTGCCGAAGAACTCGTCGAAGCCGTGCATCGTCGGCAGGTGCTCGTCGCGATCGCCCAGGTGGTTCTTGCCGAACTGGCCGGTGGCATAGCCGCGGGCCTTGAGCACCGTGGCGATCGTGGGATCTTCCTTCTGCATGCCTTCCTTCGCGCCGGGCAGTCCGACCTTGGAGAGGCCCGTGCGGAACACGCTCTGGCCGGTGATGAACGACGAGCGCCCGGCCGTGCAGGACTGCTCGCCGTAGTAGTCGGTGAAGGCCATGCCTTCGTTCGCGATGCGGTCGATGTTGGGCGTGCGATAGCCCATCAAGCCGCGGGTGTTGTAGGAAATATTGGACATCCCGATGTCGTCGCCCCAGACGACGAGGATGTTGGGCTGGCCGGCCTGTGCGAGCGCGGGCAGCGCGCCGCCCAGACCGATCAGCCCCAAGAGCACCAGGGCAGTCCCTGCCAAGAAGTCACGTCCTCGCATGCAATAGCCCTCCTGGAATCTTCAATGGGTGCCGGGCTGTCCAACCCGCAACGGCACACAAACCGTCCGGCACGCTACGCGAGGGTCTGCATCGGGGTCCAATGCAATGTCAGGAAGGTTTCAATAAGCTAGACGCATGGATCTGGACCTGAAACGGCTGCGGCAGGTCGTCGCGATCGCCGAGGAACGGAATTTCGCCGAGGCGGCGCGCAAGCTGGCGCTGAGCCAGCCCGCTCTGTCCCGGAGCCTTCAGGTCCTTGAGACCGACCTCGGGGGGCGGCTGTTCGATCGCGGCAGGGGCGGCGTGACGCCGACCCCTCTCGGGGAGCGCGTGATCGCTCACGCCCGCTCGCTCCTGCGGCAGGCAGAGGAGGCGCGGCGCGACATCGACCTCGTGCTGGGCTGCGAGGCCGGGACGCTGCGGATCGGGGTGGGCCCCTATCCCGCGTCGATCTCGGTCGGCCTCGCGGTTGCCAGGTTGATCGAGCGGCACCCGGGACTGGAGATCACGGTGCAGGTGAACGACGCCGAGTCCCTGACCCGGCAGGTCCTCGAAGCGGAAGTCGACCTGGCCGTGGCCGAGCTGACCTGGACCAGCATCATCGATCGCCTCAATGTCGTGAAGCTGCCCAAGCACCCGGCGAGCTTCTTCTGCCGGGCGATTCACCCCCTGGTACGGAGTCGGACGCTGACGCTCGACGACATCGGGACCTTCCCGCTGGTCGCGACGCCGCTCCCGGAACGCGTCTGGCACCTCCTGCGCGGGGCCGGGCCGGGCACCGTGGCGTCTCATCGTGCGCAGAATTCCGCACGCCGCCCGCGAATTCAGGTCAACAACTTCGAGTTGATCCGCCGCATCGTGCTCGAGAGCGATGCGGTCGGCCTGGCCACCGCTTCACAGATCTCGGACGACGTGCAGGCCGGTCTCCTGCAGACCCTCGACCTTTTGGTCCCGGGCCTCGAGAGCAACTACGGCGTCATCATCCTGGCGGGTCGTACGCCGTCGCCGGCCGCGGAGGCCTTCGTCGAGATCCTGCGACAGGTGGAGGCCGAGGTGCAGGCTGCCTGACGAGCGGCTTCGGAGGCCGCCGCTCTGTGGCCGCTGCATCGCCGAGGGCCGCGCGCTCGACAGTCCGGCACTGCCGGCGCATGCTGCGATCGACGTCGGCCTGTCGTGAGCCGCGAACCCGGGGCCGACGAAGGGGGGCGACATGAGCAGCGTACGGGTCCTCGTGGGCACGAGGAAAGGCGCCTTCATCCTGACCGCGGACGGCAGGCGCAAGGACTGGTCGGTTGCGGGCCCGCATTTCGCCGGCTGGGAGGTCTATCACCTCAAGGGCTCTCCCGCGGATCCGGATCGCATCTACGCCTCGCAATCCAGTGGCTGGTTCGGACAGATCATTCAACGATCCAGCGATGGCGGCCGGATGTGGGAGCAGCCGGGATCGGACATCCCCACGGGCGACCCTGCCGGCTCGTCCAGCGAGGCGCCGCTGCCGACGGGCGAGAGCAACCGCTTCGTCTACGACACCTCGCCCGGGACCGGCCGCCCGCTGACCTCGCACCAGTGGTACGACGGCAGCCAGCATCCCTGGGAGTTCAAGCGCGTCTGGCACATCGAGCCTTCGCCCGCCGACCCCGACACCGCCTACGCGGGTGTCGAGGACGCCGCGCTGTTCCGCACCACCGATGGCGGCGCGTCGTGGCACGAGCTGGCCGGCCTGCGCGGCCACGAGTCCGGCCCGAAATGGCAGCCCGGCGCCGGCGGGATGTGCCTGCACACGATCCTGCTGGATCCCTCCGACCCCGGCAGGATCCACGTGGCCGTCTCGGCGGCCGGGGCGTTCCGGACCGAGGACGGCGGCGAGACCTGGCGGCCGATCAACCGCGGACTCGTGTCGCAGTACATTCCGGACCCGACCGCCGAAGTGGGCCACTGCGTGCACTGCATCGCGAAGCACCCCTCGCGGCCGGCGACGCTCTACATGCAGAAGCACTGGGACGTCATGCGCAGCGACGACAGCGGCGCGAGCTGGCGGGAGGTCAGCGGCGACCTGCCGAGCGATTTCGGGTTCCCGATAGGCGTGCACGCGCACGAGCCCGAGACGATCTACGTCGTGCCGCTCAAGAGCGACTCCGAGCGCTACCCGCCGGAAGGGAAGCTGCGCGTCTATCGAAGCCGCACGGGAGGCGACGAGTGGGAGCCGCTGACGAGCGGCCTGCCGCAGAAGGACTGTTTCGTGAACGTACTGCGCGACGCCATGGCGGTGGACTCGCTCGAGCCCTGCGGCGTGTACTTCGGCACGACCGGAGGCCAGGTCTACGTCTCGGAGGACGACGGCGACCACTGGACGCCGATCGTGCGTGACCTGCCCGCGGTGCTGTCCGTGGAGGTGCAGACGCTGCCGTGATCCGCGTCGTCATTCCGCAGCACCTGCGGACGCTCGCTGGGGTCGACGGCGAGGTGGCGCTCGCTGTCGCAAGCCCCGTCACGATGACCGCGCTGCTCGATGCGCTCGAGCAGCGTTACCCCATGCTGCGGGGCACGATCCGCGACCACGCGACCGGCCGGCGGCGGCCTCTCGTGCGCATCTTCGCCTGCGGCGAGGACCTGTCGCACGAGCGCCCGGATGCGCCCTTGCCGGGCGCCGTCGTGTCGGGGGCAGAGCCCGTCTACGTCGTCGGCGCCATCGCCGGGGGGTGACCAGCGGGCCCGGCGGTCACATCCGCCCGCTGCGAAAGCCACCGCCCGTCCGGCCCGGGCGGCCGTCGCCGAAGCGCCGCGGCGCTCCCGCGGGCTTGCCCGACCGGCGCGCGGGCCGGCCTTGACCCGGCCGTGGCTGCTTCGGCCCTGTCTGTTCCGCAGACGCAGCACGGTGGCCACCGCGCTGCGCCTCGGCGCGCGGCGGGGACTCATGGCGCACCACCGCGAAGCGCGGCGTCTCGATGAACGGCACGGACTGCCTCATGGTCCGCTCGATGTCCCGGAGCAGGCCCGTCTCGTCCGGGGCCACCAGCGACACCGCGCGTCCGGTCGCGCCGGCACGGGCCGTGCGGCCGATCCGGTGCACGTAGTCCTCGGGCACGTTCGGCAGCTCGTAGTTCACGACCTGCGGCAGTTCCTTGATGTCGAGCCCGCGCGAGGCGACCTCGGTCGCAACCAGCGCCGTGATCTTGCCGGCCTTGAAGTCGGCGAGCGCCCGGACGCGCGCCGACTGGCTCTTGTTGCCGTGGATAGCGGCGGCCCGGATGCCGGCGCCTTCGAGCTGCTGGGCCAGGCGATTCGCGCCGTGCTTGGTGCGCGTGAACACCAGCGCCTGGTACCACGGCCCCTCGTCTGTGGCGCCGTGGCCGAACAGGTGCACCAGCAGGTGCCGCTTGTGCTCCTTGTCCACGCGGAAGGCGACCTGCTCGACCCGCTCGGCCGTGCTGTTGCGCGGGGCGACGTCGACGTGCACGGGGTCGCGCAGCAGCCGTGCTGCCAGCGAGCGGATGTCGTCGCTGTAGGTCGCCGAGAACAGCAGGTTCTGCCGCTCCGGCGGCAACAGCTGCATCACGCGACGGATGTCGTGGATGAAGCCCATGTCGAGCATCCGGTCGGCCTCGTCGAGCACGAAGTGCGCAACCTGCGAGAGGTCGGCGAGCCTGCGGTTGGCGAGGTCGAGCAGGCGGCCCGGCGTCGCGACCAGGATGTCGCAGCCGGCCCGCAGGGCCTCGATCTGCGGGTTCTCGCCGACTCCGCCGAAGACGACGCGCGTGCGGAGGTTCTTGTGGGCGCCGTAGTCGATGGCGCTCTGGGCCACCTGCGCGGCGAGCTCGCGCGTCGGGGTGAGGACGAGCACGCGCGGGGCGCGGCCTTCGGCCCGCCCGAGCTTCTGCAGCAGCGGCAGCACGAAGCCCGCCGTCTTGCCGGTGCCCGTCTGGGCGCCGGCGAGCAGGTCGCGGCCGGCGAGCACCGCCGGGATGGCCTGCCGCTGGATGGGGGTCGGCGCGTCGTAGCCCTTGTCGGCGACCGCGCGCGTCAGCTCGGGCTCGAGCCCGAGTTCGGAGAATGACATCGGTATTGGATCCTTCAGTGGACTCGCTGCACGGGGATCAGCCCCGGGGCGGTCAGTAGCGAGGGAGTGGTCGGGTTTCGAGCGGGCCGGCACGGCCGCGGCTTCGAGCCAAAGGGGGCGCTGACCGCGCGACCCTGATTTGATGGCGCGCACTATACACGGACGCGCAGGCCGGTGTAGGCAATTTCGTCACACCTTGGGGGGAGGCGCGCGCGCCGCCCGGCCACCGCCGAGTTCAGCGATTCAGCTCGTAGAGGCACATGTTGACGACCGAGGCGAGGTTCAGGGACTCGATTGCGCCGCAGCCGGGGACCGTGAATGCCCTTGCCCGGAGTGCGTCGACCGTTCGCGCGGGCAGACCGCGCGCCTCGTTGCCGAAGACGTAGCAGTCGCAGTCCCTGAAGCGTTCGGAGCGCACGGGCTCGCCGTGCAGATCGAGGCAGGCGATGCGGGCGAAGCGCCCGGGCAACGTTTCAACCGCGAGGCCGGTCTCGAAAGGCACGTGGAAGATCGCGCCCGCGCTCGCCCGCACGGCCTTGGCATTGTAGGGGTCGACGCTGCCGGGACCGAGCAGGCAGCGGAAGCCGCCGAACCACGCCAGCGTACGCAGGATCGTCCCGAGGTTGCCCGGATCCCGGACCTCGTGGAGATAGATCGCGCGCTCCCCCGGCACGGGCGGGCGAGCCGCCAGCAACGGCACGACCGCGACGATTCCCTGCGGCTCGCGGGTCTCCGACAGGCGCGCCATCTGGCGGGCGCTGACCACCTGCGTCTCGAGCGCACTCGGCCAGCCCGCGCGCTCGCCGGTCAGGTACAGCCGGGCGGAGTGCAACGCGGGGTTGTCGCGCGCCGCCTTCTCGAGTTCGAGCACGAGGTGCTCGCCTTCCACCAGGAAGTGGCCGAATTCCTCGCGGAACTTCCGCTGGTGCAGCTTCCTCAGCTCGTCGAGCTTCATGACCGGCCGGGCCCGGGGTCGGAGCACGGGGCGGCTGCGGCGGCGTCCTGCAGGATCGAGAGCGCCACAGCTTCCGCGACCCGGATGCCGTCCACGCCGGCCGACAGGATGCCGCCCGCGTAGCCAGCCCCCTCGCCGGCGGGATAGAGGCCCTGCACGTTGACGCTCTGCATGGTCAGCGGATCCCGCGTGATGCGGATCGGCGAGGAAGTGCGCGTCTCGACGCCCGTGAGCACGGCGTCGTCGCGGTCGAATCCCCGGATCTGCCTGCCGAAGGCCGGCAGCGCCTCGCGTATCGCCGCGATGGCATAGTCGGGCAGCGCCGGCGCGAGGTCGCCGAGCCTGACGCCGGGCTGGTAGGAGGGAATCACGTCACCGAGTTTCGTGGAGGGGACGCCGCGGAGGAAGTCGCCCACCAGCTGCGCGGGTGCGCAGTAGTCCCGTCCCCCCAGCTCGTAGGCGATGGACTCCAGCCGCTCCTGCAGCTCGACTCCCGCCAGGGGATCGCCGGGAAAGTCCTGCTCGGGCGTGATGCCGACGACGATGCCGGCGTTCGCGTTGCGCTCCTTGCGCGAGTACTGGCTCATGCCGTTGGTCACCACGCGTTCCCGCCCGGACGTTGCGGCAACGACCGTGCCGCCAGGGCACATGCAGAAGCTGTAGACCGTACGGCCGTTCTTCGCGTGATGCACGAGCCTGTAGTCGGCAGCGCCCAGGGCCGGATGGCCGGCGTGGGGGCCGAGCCGCGCCCGGTCTATCAGCGACTGCGGATGCTCGATGCGAAAGCCGATCGAGAAGGCCTTGGGCTCGATGAAGACCCCGCGCCGGTGGAGCATGCGAAACGTGTCGCGGGAGCTGTGGCCCAGGGCCAGCACCACGTGGCGGCCCCGGACAACCTGGCCGTCGGCGAGGACCACGCCCTCCATGCGGCCGTCGTCGAGCTGCAGGTCGGTCACCCGCGACTCGAACCGGATCTCGCCGCCGAGTGCGAGGATCTCCCTGCGCATGGCGGCCACCACTCCGGTGAGGCGGAACGTCCCGATGTGCGGCTTGCTGACGTACAGGATCTCGGCCGGCGCGCCGGCGCGGACGAACTCCTGCATCACCTTGCGTCCGTAGAACTTCGGGTCCCTGATCTGGCTGTAGAGCTTGCCGTCGGAGAAGAGCCCTGCGCCCCCCTCGCCGAACTGGACGTTGGACTCCGGGGTCAGCACCTTCTTGCGCCACAGGGCCCAGGTGTCCTGCGTGCGACGCCGTACGTCGCGCCCGCGCTCCAGCACGACGGGTCTGAAGCCCGTCTGCGCCAGCACCAGCGCGGCGAACAGCCCGCAGGGGCCGAAGCCGACGACGATCGGCCGCTCGCGCAGCCCGGCCGGCGCCTGCGCGACGGGCTTGTAGCGCATGTCCGGGGCTGGCCGCACGTGGCCGTCCCGCGCCAGCCGGTCGAGGATCGCCGCCTCGTTGCGGACCTCGGCGTCGACGATGTACACGAAGAGGATCGAGCTCTTCTTGCGCGCGTCGTAGCTACGCTTGAAGACCGTGAAGCCGAGCAGGTCGCCGTCGGGAATACCGAGCCGCCGGACGATGGCCTGGCGCAGCGCGTCGTCCGGGTGATCGAGGGGCAGCGACAGTTCGGTGATGCGTATCACGCCCGGTTCCCGGCCGGCGTGCCCGGCAGGGGCATGCAAACCGATACAATGGGGGCGCGCATTGTAGTCGCGTTTCGGGTCTTCCCGCACGGGGCGCCCCACGCTTCCCGCGTTCGCAACCGGTTTCCTGCGGTGGCACGATCGAAGAGCAGCGGCCGCTGGCTGCAACGACACGTCAACGACCCTTACGTCCAGCGGGCGCAGAAGGAAGGCTACCGCTCGCGCGCGAGCTACAAGCTCGTCGAGCTCAACGAGAAGGACCGGTTCCTCCGCCCGGGCATGCGGGTCGTGGACCTGGGCGCAGCACCCGGCGGCTGGTCGCAGGTGGCGCGGAGGATCGTCGGCGACAAGGGCCGCGTCATCGCCACCGACATCCTGCCGATGGACGCGCTTGCCGGTGTGACGTTCGTCCAGGGAGACTTTCGCGAGGAGCCGGTGCTGGAACGGATCCTCGATGAGCTCGACGGCGACCGGCCCGACGTGATCCTCTCGGACATGTCGCCCAACACGAGCGGCGTCAGCTCCGCCGACCAGGCGGCCTCGATTTACCTGCTCGAACTCGCGCTGGATCTCGCGGGGCGCGTGCTCAAGCCCGGGGGTGCGTTCGTCGCCAAGATGTTCCAGGGAGCCGGCTCGGACGAGTACCTGAAGGCGCTGCGGGCCGCCTTCAATAAGGTCTCGGTCCGCAAGCCGGCCGCGTCGCGCCCGCAGTCCCGGGAGGTCTACCTGGTGGCGAAGGGATTCAGGGGTCCCGCCGCCGGATAGACAGCGCGGCGTCCGGCTGCGCCGGCCTCGTCAGGCGTACAGGTGGCAGGCCACCCGGTGCGGACGCGCCGCCGTGCCCACGTCCACGACCGGCGCTGCGACCTTCGAGCAGACCTCCATCACCTTCGGGCAGCGCTTGTGGAAGGGACAGCCCGGCGGCGGGTGCATCGGGGAGGGCACGTCGCCGGTGAGCACGATGCGCTTCGACTTGCGCTTGGGGTCGGGCACCGGGACTGCCGAGAGCAGCGCCTGAGTGTACGGGTGCCGCGGGTCGCGGTAGATCTCCTTCGCGGGGGCCATCTCGACCAGCTTGCCGAGGTACATCACGCCAACGTGGTCGCTCACGTGCTCGACCACGGACAGGTCGTGCGAGATGAACAGGAAGGCGATGCCGTGCTCGCGCTGCAGCTTGGCGATCAGGTTGAGGACCTGCGCACGCACCGATACGTCGAGCGCGGAAACCGGCTCGTCAGCGACGATGAGCTTGGGGTTGAGCGCGAGCGCGCGCGCGATCCCGATGCGCTGGCGCTGGCCGCCGGAGAACTCGTGCGGGTAGCGGTCCATCACCTGCGGCCGCATGCCGACCACCTGCAGCAGCTCCTCGACCTTGCCGTCGCGCTCGGAGGCGGAGCCGATGCCGTGCACGTCGAGCGGCTCGCGAATGGTCTGCGCGACGGTGCGGCGCGGGCTCAACGAGGCGAAGGGATCCTGGAAGATGATCTGCATCTCGCGCCGCATCTCGAGCAGCCGCCTCGGGCCGAGCGTCGTCAGCTCGGTGCCCTCGAGGACCACCTCGCCGCCGGTGGGGCGCTGCAGCTGCAGGATGGCCCGGCCGAGCGTCGACTTGCCGCAGCCGGACTCGCCGACGAGCCCGAGCGTCCTGCCGGACTCGAGCGTGAAGCTCACGCCGTCGACGGCCCGCACGTGAGCGACGATGCGGCGCAGCAGGCCGCCGCGCACGGGGAAATGCTTCTGCAGGTTCCTGACTTCGAGGAGTACGGTCACGTCGGCGGCTCGGCAGGGAAGTAACAGGCCACGCGCGAGCGGTCGTCCTCGCGCCCGTCGAGCTCTGGCAGCGCCTCGTCGCAGCGCGGCTGCCGGCGGCGACAGCGGTCGGCGAAGCGGCAGCCCGGCGGCAGGTGGAGCAGGTCGGGGACCATGCCGGGGATCACTGCGAGGTCCTCCTTCTCGTGCTCGCCGACGCGGGGGATCGACTCGAGCAGTCCCACGGTGTACGGGTGCCGCGGATGCTCGAACAGCGGCCCGATCTCGGCCTTCTCGGCGATGCGCCCGCAGTACATCACGATGGCGCGGTGGCAGGTCTCCGCGACGACGCCGAGGTCGTGGGTGACCAGGATCATCGCCATGTGGAACTCGCGCTGCAGGATGACCATCTGCTCGAGCACCTGGGCCTGGGTGGTCACGTCGAGCGCGGTGGTCGGCTCGTCGGCCACGATCAGCTTCGGGTCGCAGGAGAGGGCCATGGCGATGACGACGCGCTGGCGCATGCCGCCCGAGAGCTGGTGCGGGTACTCGTCGATGCGCGCCTCCGGAGCCGGGATCCCGACCTTGGCGAGCAGCTCGATGGCCGCGCCGCGCGCCTGGCGCCGGGTCAGGCCGCGGTAGCGGCGCAGCACGTCGATCATCTGGTTGCCGACGGTGAACACCGGGTTCAGCGCGGTCATCGGCTCCTGGAAGATCATCGCGATGTCCTGGCCGCGGATGCGCCGGAACTCCGACTCGGGCAGCCCGACGAGCTCGCGCCCCTGGAAGCGGATGCTGCCGGCCGCGATGCGGCCCGGCGGGCTCGGGATCAGCCCCAGGATCGACAGTCCCGTCACCGTCTTGCCGCAGCCGGACTCGCCGACCAGGCCCACCGTCTCGTTGGGGTGCACGTCGAAGCTGACGCGGTCGACCGCGCGCACCACGCCGCGCTCGGTCGAGAACTCGACCACGAGGTCGCGGACCGAGAGCAGCGGCTCGCCGCTCACGAGACCTTCCTCGGGTCGAGCGCGTCCTGCAGCGCGTCGGAGAACATGTTGAAGGCCATGACCAGCCCGAACATCAGCACGGAGGCGGCCAGGAAGTTGTTGAAGAAGCCGGCGAGCACCTCGAAGGTGCTCTCGGAGATCATCAGCCCCCAGCTCATGCCGTCCTTCACGCCGAGCCCGAGGAAGCTCAGGATCACCTCCGACTTGATCGCCGCGACGAAGGTGATGGTCGACTGCACCAGCAGGATGTGAAAGGTGTTCGGGATGATGTGGCGCAGGATGATCACGTACTCGGACACGCCGATGGCGTGCGCGGCCTCGACGAACTCCAGGTTCTTGAGCTTGATGACCTCGCCGCGCACGAGCCGCCCGGTCGTGATCCAGAAGGTCGAGATCATCGCCACGTGCATCGCGTAGGGGTTGCCCTCGAGCGCGAAGGCGATGGCCGCCACCAGCAGGTAGAACGGGATGGAGTCGAGCACGCCCATCAGCCACAGGATCAGCTCGTCGCTGATCCGGCCGCTGAAGAAGCCCGCCATCGCGCCCAGCATGGCGCCGAGCAGCGTCGACAGGACCGCCACGACGAGCCCGACCTCGAAGGCCGTCTTGATGCTGTAGACCGAGCGCTGGAAGATGTCCTGGCCGATCAGGTTGGTGCCGAACCAGTACTCGGCCGACACCGGCTCCCACTTGCCGCCGGCCACATCCGCCCAGCCCGTCGCCCAGACTCCCGTCCACACGCCGAGCGCCGCGACGAAGTAGGCGAGCACCACCGCGAGGCCGACCATGCCGGCGCGGTCGCGCCGGAACTTCCAGGCGGCCTTGGACCAGAGGGTCTGGCGCCGGCGCTCCCCGGCCGCGGGTTGTGCAGTACCCGCCATCGGCGCTGCCGTGCTGCCGGTCGTGGCGCTCATTTGAGCGAGACCCTCGGGTCGACGGCCCGGTAGAGGATGTCGGTCAGCAGCTGGGCCAGCACGAACATCACGGCCGTCAACCCCACTACGGCCTTCAGCACCGGCTGGTCGCCCGTGGTGATGGCGTCGAAGGTCACCTTACCGACCCCGGGGATGCCGAAGTAGCTCTCGACCAGCAGCGCGCCGCTGATGACGATCAGCGGGATGGAGAACACGATGCGCGTGATGATCGGGATCATCGCGTTCTTCAGCACGTTTCGGTACAGGAGCTTCGCGGGCGGCACGCCGAAGGCGCGCGCGGTGCGGACGTGGTCGCGCGTGAGCTCCTCGACGATCACCGAGCGGTAGAAGCGGGTGTTGTAGCCGAGCGCGACGAACACGGTCGCCATGGTCGGCACGGCGATGTAGTCGACGTAGTCGGCCAGGGAGTGAACGTTCCAGCCGCGAACGGGGAAGATGCCCAGGCCGTAGCTCGAAGAGAAGATGACCTGGAAGGCGATGATGACGATCAGGTAGCTGATGCTCATGCCGATCACGGAGAAGCCCATGATCGTCTTGTCCACCCAGCCGCTGCGGTAGTTGGCC
>Ga0209536_100001297_pt1 | contig 41503 bp, 38 predicted proteins | sample DeeMarSeWOR28_12_FD_187461 | JGI IMG/M metagenome (GOLD analysis project Ga0209536, IMG submission 187461) | Marine sediment microbial communities from White Oak River estuary, North Carolina - WOR-2-8_12 (SPAdes) (version 2) | ecosystem: Environmental > Aquatic > Marine > Intertidal zone >...
CCGGGGCCATCCGAGCTGACGTTCCGGTCCCCGGACCGGTATTCGGGGATAGCCAGATAGGCCAGCATGGACCAACTGGTGTTGGCACCGGCCGTGGGAGTATACCAGCATTCAATGGTGGCGGCTTCATAGCTGTTGATGGCGATGACATCGCCGGGCATTTCCAGCCAGTCGTCCTGATCCACGGTCACCAGGGCGCCGTCGCTGGATACCGCCGTGGGTGACTCAGTGGCAGGTGCCACCCCGGACGATGTGTCCGAAACCAACAACCAGGAACAAGGCGTCAATGAAGGGGATATCGTCAAAGCCGATGACAACGGCGTAGTATACATTCTCAGCGGCCGGCATTTGGTCATCGCCAAAGGATTTCCCCCGCAAGAGATGACCACTTTAAAACAAGTGGATCTGGGGGCGCGGGGCACGCAGCTATTTCTGGATAAAGCCCAACAACGCCTGGTGGTCCTGGCGCGCTACGATACCCCGGTATATATCACTGCGGGTGACGTCGTGGATGTGACGGCCGACGCCGCCATTTACCCGCCGATTCGGGATTGGGACGTTACCGTGGCGATTTTCTATGACATTTCCACCCCGGATAATCCCTTGATGCTCGATCAGATTCGCTTCAAAGGCAACTACCAAGACGGCCGTCGCATCGACGGCCGCCTCCACCTGGTGTTGCGCAGTTATTATCACCCCGAGGTCTATTACCAGGATCAACAGGCGCAGGATTTACTGCAGGCCTATTGGAAGGCGGTTAACGATGTTAAGTGTGATCCCGATGTGGTTGCCGCGGACCCGGCGGTGGTGGCGGCCAAAGCGGCGTTTGCCGATCGAGTCAGTTCCCTGTTTGATGCCGCGGCTATCGATGCGTATTTGCCCACCGCCCAGAGGCTAACGGAGCGAGGCGAGTTGCAATCGCTGCCGTTTCTGGCGTGCAGCGATATTCAACACCCTGAAGTGAGCGCCAGCCTGGGATTGCAAGTCATCGCCAGCTTGGACACCGACGGGCAAAACCTGGCAGCCACTGCCATGGTGAACAACGCCTGGCAGACTTATGCCAGCAAAGACTATCTCTATGTGGCGGAAACTAACCACCATTGGTGGTGGATTGCTCAAGACAGCACCTTGCCCACGTCACAAACCGCTATTTATAAGTTCGCCATCTCCGGTAGCAAACCGGAGTATGTAGCCACCGGTACCGTCAGCGGTTATACGCTCAACCAATTCAATTTTAGTGAATATAACGGCGCCTTACGGATCGCAACCACGCAGGACGATGTGTTTTTCGATATCGGCAATACTGGCAGTCGAGAGCGCCGATGGGAGCGTTCGAGTAATGTGTTTGTATTACAAGATGACGGCAACGGCAATTTGCAAGTCGCCGGCTCTGTGCGAGGTATCGGTAAAGGCGAAACCATGCGTAGTAGCCGCTTTTTCGATGGGCGGGGTTTTGTGGTGACGTTCTTACAAATCGATCCTTTGTTTACTTTCGACTTGTCGGATCCCAGCAATCCGCAACAGAAGGCCGAACTGTTCTTGCCCGGATTCAGTGAATACATTCATGCCTTTGATGAAAATCACATTATGACCATAGGCCGCAGTGCGGGGGCAGGCGGTATTGGCACCGGTAACGGTATTCAGTTGCAGTTGTTCGATGTCAGTGATTTGGAGAACCCGACACTGCTGCATGAACATATCCCCGGAAACGCCCAAGGCTGGTCTTGGAGCGAGGCGGAATACAATCATAAGGCGTTTACTTTTTACAAGCCAGCGAATTTGCTCGCTATTCCCATGCAATACAACAACACTAATACGGGAGGGGTTTTCAGCGGTATTGCGGCGTACAAGGTAACAGTGGAAGGAGGATTTGAGAAGCTTGGCAGTGTGGATCATGCGGATTTGGCGAATGAATATTATTGTATTTCCGGCGTGGAGCTATATGAAAAATATAAAGACAATTGTCTAACCGGTGGTTATATGAATTGGGCCGCTCCACGCCGTTCGCTGGTGATGAGCAGTACGCAAGGTGAGCTAGACGTGTTTTATCTGTACACCTTATCCGATCTTGGCATGAAAGCGGCGGATGTTGCGGATTTGGATACAACGCTAGGGCGCATTTTATTGCCACCGCAACCTTACCCTTGGTGGTATTACGGTGTTGATCCAATTGATCGGGTACCTCCACCGATTGCCGTCCCGGTGGAGCCGATTGGCACAGTAGTATTTTAGCGTTCAAACGCCCAGCGTTGTTGCGTTGTGCTTTTGCCGTGTACCCTCTTTAGGTGCGCGGCACGCAATCATCTTTATACAGAAATCCAAATAACAAACATGGCAACCTACAGCTTTGAAGAGTTACTGCAAGCGCATTTGGATGACATGTATGCTTTCGCTTTTTATTTATCAGGTTCCAAAGAAGCCGCGGAGGACTTGGTGCAAGATTTGTTCGTGAATCTGAAATTACGGCAAGTGAATACCGAAGGGGTCAGAAACCCACGCGCCTGGTTGGCGTCGTTGCTATATCGCTTATTCGTCGATCAATGGCGTAAAGAGCAGCGTTCGCCGATCCAATATGCCGGACGGCACGACGGTAATTTCGGTGAAGATTGCATCGCCAAAGCAATTGACGCCTCCCCGGGCCCCGAAGTGTTGCTGCAATTGCAAGAAGAACAAGAACAGCTGTATTTGGCGTTGCAAGAGCTGCCCGCCAAACACAAACACGTCATCATATTGCACGATATACAAGGCTATTCTTTGGCGGAAGTGGAGCAGATCGTGGCGGCGCCGAAGGGCACGCTGAAATCGAGGTTGCACCGCGCACGGGAAAAACTCTTACACAAACTGCAAAAAATGCAATCCAGACAACTAAGCAAACAACCATTCATTTAACGCCTGTGGATGAGAGAACCATCATGCAATGTGACAACATTCAAAGCTGCATAGACGACTATTTGGACGGCCAGTTGCCGGCATCGCAACAACACCTCATGCAAGCGCATCTGGCGCGTTGTGCTGATTGCGCGACGGCGTTGCAGCAAAAAACAAATTTGCTACGTCAACTACGTAACTTGCCCGCACCACGGCCGCAACCTGGTCTGAAGCAACAAATTACGGCGATGCGTACGACAAGGCACGCTTCCCACTGGCGTTGGTTTGCCGCGGGGGTTGCCACCGCGATGGCCGCCGGGTTAGCGGTGTTTGTCGTCACCATATTGTTAAACCCCATGGCGGACAAACGGGCTTTCCAGTCGGCAGTAACGGCGAAACTGCACCAAACCAATGATGTGTACATACTTGTGCATTCCGAGCACACCTTAGAGGATGTGCGTTTCACACTGCTAATGCCGGAGAGTCTGCAGTTGGATGGCTATCAAGGTCGCCAGCAATTGCAGTGGCATGGGCGGTTGCAGCAGGGGGAAAATTTGCTCTCGTTGCCGTTAAAAGCGATGACGCCAACCACCGGTACGTTGGTGGTTAAAATCGAACACGGAAATTCCAGTAAAGAATACTACGTAACTGTTTCAGCGGAATCCGGCTAACATGACTAGTGAGTTTGTTGGAAAAAGGTTATCATTGATGAGTTTTTCAGAATTCGATATAAAACTGGCGATGAGAATGGCGGTGGCAAGTGTTGTGTTGCTGCTGTGCGGTACGGTGCGCGCGGAAACCGATTTAGACGATGTCACTATGCGTGTCATAGGCCTGGATGAAATACCGACACACTCCTTGCAAATCATTGAACTGCCTCAATCGGATTTGGGTGAACTTTCGGATATCAATGAAAGTCTTGTTACCGGTACAAGTGAGCAACCTGTATTGCCTTCCGAAGATATGGCGGATACTATTGCGCCCATTTCACCGCCAGGTGGAGAAGTCTCGGCGGAAAGTCCGTAAAGCTAAGCGCCTCTGTTTTCTCCTGGCCATTGTTTGCTTATTCAAAGCCCACACCGGTTTCGCCCAGGACGCCGTCAGTTATTTTCAAAAAGGTATGGCGGCTTTCAATAGCCAGGCCTATGAGCAAGCTCTAGAATATTTTCAAAAAGCGCAAGCGTTAAATCTTACCGACAAACGCTTGCACTACAATTTGGGCGCGACTTACTTCAAATTGGGTCGATACGCCCCCGCCTACGATGCCTTCGAGCAAGCCTCCACAAATAACCAATTGGCGTCGCTCTCCCACTACAATAAGGCGCTGTGCGCGCTCAAACTGAATAATCAGTCAGCGGCGGTGGAAAGTTTGCGCCTGGCTTATGACAGCGCTACCACGGATCAGGAACGCTGGTTGGCGGAAAAAAAATTGAACCAGTTGGGCCATACCTTGGCTGATAAGCGCACGATCGTTGCCGCCACTGCGCTCGTAAGCCTTGGCTACAACGATAATGTTACTCTTAACGTCATAGAAGATGCCGCGCAATCTGGCAAAGCCGACCGTTACGCCGCTTATTCAGCGAAACTGGATTTGGATTTGAGTGAGCACTGGGAACTCGGAGGTAAATTATACGGCGTGCATTATCAAGAGTTGAAATCTTATAACTACGATAATTTAAGCGCTGCTTTGACCTATACGAGCAAGTTAACTGCCGTAAGCCAACCGCTGGAGTTATTAGTCGGTGGTGTTTTCGACCGCTCATTCCTGGAAGGCGATGGTATGTTGGATACCGCCAGCGCCACCGTTACGCTGCGTTACGCGTTGTTAACGCGAAGCTTAAGCAGGCAAAGCAATTTGCAAGTTAAATATACGTGGAGTGATATTCGCAATCTCCAAGAGCGTTTTGCGTATTTGAAGGGGAATATGAGTAACTTGGATATAAGCTCGCGCTTGCAAGTGGTCAAATCGCTGTTGAAGTTGAGCTATCAGTACGAGACGAATCAACGGGAGAATTTTACCATGCCCGGCTCATATACCGATTTTTCTCCTTCCCGGCACAAGATTGCCTTTTCCCACACTTTGCCCGTAATGAAGCGCACATCGATGGAGTGGGGCGCTGGATATCGCAATAGTAAGTATCAAAACGCCAATCAACTCAGTGATACAAAATACGTTTTGCGTACCGACGATAGATTCACAGCAGCGTTGCGATTGTTATACAAGGTCACTCGTCATGCTTGGATTGTGGCCGCTTACCAATATTTAGACAACCGTTCCAACATAGCGACTTACACCTACACCGCCAACAACTATTCGTTAAGTGTGGTATGGCACTAGTGGTGTTCCAATCTCGGGAGTTCTCAGCATTCCGAAAACGGCAACTCCGGATTGGCGCGAAACCGCTGGCGTTTTTCGATGGCATATCGCAGGGCGCGATACAGGGTGAATTCATCGGGTGAGCCCTGAATATCAATTCGCCCTTGGGTGACGCGGTTCACTGCGCTGCGCAAGGTGGTGAGTGGTAAGTCGCAAACAATTATTCGTTGCGCCCGCAACCAGAGTTCTTCGGAAGGTGATTCACACAACTCTGTTAATAGCGCGGTGTTTCCCCGGGACATGGCGCCATGCATATCCACGCATTGTTTTATCAAATGCCGCATAGGAACACTCCTTCTTCAACGACTGCAATCATTGGCCCTAGAGATACGCCAATGAATATAGCGATGCATAGAACGCACCAATTGGACAGTTAAAATATACTCTAAGAATCAATCAGTTGTTCCGGCCCCGCGTATCTAGGAGGTGTTGAATCTGCCTGGTATTAGTGCGTGTTGCTTAATAACAGGGCGTTTTTTTCGCTTCTGCGCGGAGATTAAGATCCCAAACGTTGTTCGACTAATGTCCGCAACGCGCGGATTTCCGCTTCGATATTTTTTATGTCCCTGTGTAAGTGAATGTCCACTTGTTGAGTGGCATGTTCCACAGCGGCCACGGTTTTTTCCGTTTCCTGTTCCGTCTGCGACTGCATGGCGTTAACGATTATGGCGATGAACAAATTGAGCATGGTAAATGTGGCCACCAATATAAACGGTACAAAGAACGCCCAGGCGTACGCGTGGGTTTCCATCAACGGGCGCACAATCCCCATGGACCAGCTTTCCAAGGTCATGATTTGAAACAACGTGTACATTGAGTGGCCAATAGTGCCGAACCATTGCGGATGGTCAGCGCCGAATATATTGGTTGCCATCACCGCAAATACATAAAATACCAGTATTAATACCAGTATGATGGATGACAAACCCGGTATGGCGGCCAGCAATGCCGATACCACGCGGCGCATTTGCGGCACCATAGACAACAAGCGTAGTACCCGCAGTACACGTAAGGCGCGCAATACGGCGTATTCGGAGCCGGCCGGTATCAATGCAATGGCCACTACGGTGAAATCGAAGATGCTCCACGGGTCTTTAAAAAATTGCACTCCGCGGCCAATAATGCGCAGTGTAATTTCAATGACGAAAATGGTTAAGATGATTTGATCCAACGCAGTGATTAAGCCGCCGGCAGCGCTCATAGCGGTGGCAGAGGTTTCCAATCCCAAAGTGACAGCGTTCAACAGGATTAGCACGACAATAAATTTTTCTACCTTCGAAGCTTCTACGAATTGAATGATTCGGTTTCGCCAGGGTGCAACGGCGAGCTTACTGCTGGTCATGGTTTTCTCCTTTACTGCATGGGTTATTTTTTGGTTATTACTGAAAGCGTATTTTATCTCTGATTCAAAACGCTATGGCTCATGTGGAGACGATTTTTAGATTCTTAAACTGTGGTATTTTCGCTACATTGCTCCGCTTAAATTGTGTATTTATTACAACAAAATGGTGAATATGCCCTGAAATAGGGCTAAAATGCATTGCTTTTACGCAATAGATGGCATACGATGCAAATCTGCTCGGGAAAGTTGCTTAAATATTGATCAGAGGGATTCTGTAACCAGAGCTACGTTTTTTTACCCTCCATCTCTTATAACGATAGTGTGAACACACACAGCGCTATAACAATAATCAAATGCATATGAAATTTCGTTAACAACAACCTATCGAGGGTCAGTAAACAATGAAGAAACTAACTATATTGGCGCCATTGGTATTGGCGATACCTACTACAGCTTACAGTACAGACGCAAAAACCGTTGTTCAAAATCTTAAAGCCAGCGGCTTTGTCGATGTGGTTTATGTTTTGTCCGATGGCAGTGATGAGTTTAAAAACGCAGATGATAAAAGTGAGGCAGACAAAAAATTTAGCGTAAAAGGGGAATTGGATGTGGAAACCGAGCTCAATCCGCGCACCACTTTACGCATGGATTTGGATTTAACCACCGGTTACAGTCCGGATACTAATCCCCTTTTGTCCACTTCGGATTCCGCCAGTTTCGAGCAGGCGTTTGTCAATTACGCTTTCGAACAAAACATGAATCTAAAAATGGGCGTGTTCAATAACCGGCTTGGTTTTGAGCGGGAAGACGCGCCCGAACTCTACCAAATCAGCCACAGCCAGTTGTGGGCGATTTGGGACGAGCAAACGTCAACCCTGAACGGTAACAATCTGGCGGGTGTGGAATTTTCCGCGAACGTAGGCATGGTGACACTGATCGCCGGTTTATTGAACGATATCAATGCTGAGCCGGAAAAAATCTCTTTTAAGCTGGCAGCTGAGGTCAAGCCAAGCGAATCCTTGGACATTGTCGCCGGTTTGATCAGTGCCGATTCCGGTGAAAACACTCATAATGCTGCCGGTACGTTTGTAGACGACCAAGCCGGCACCATCATTGACGCCGCGATTACTTGGAAATGGAATCAACTGATGCTGGGTGGCGGCTTGTTAACCGCGGAAGAAATGTATGATTTAGGCCTGCAGGCCACCGCCAATTATGCTTTTACCGATAATTTAAGCGGTACCGCGAGAATCGATTATGTGAAATACGAAGGCGACTACGATAATTCCACGTCACTGACATTGGCGGCCTTGTTCAGCGCCGCCGAGAACTTGTATTTCAATGCTGAAATTCGCGCCATGCAAAACGACAACGCTGCTGGCGCCACAAAAGCCGATGGTACCTCTGATGAAAATCCTTACCGTAAAACAGGCGACGGTTCGATGGTGTTCCTGGAAGTGATCGGCACGTTCTAGGCCAGAAGATTGGGTTGATTCGCAAAAAAGCCGTTAACTTAGGTTAACGGCTTTTTTGTTGGGCCGGGCGCAGTTCTAGCGTGAGAGATAACCATCGCATACATAACGTAAGATCGACAATACTTGTTCCGGTGTTTGCGCGGTGGCCAACGCGGCACCGTCCACCTCTTTTAAAGCATGGGTGAGCTCGGGATCGTGTAAAGTGATCAAAGGTTTGCCTAAGGCGGTAGCATAACCCGCGTCGAAGGCCGCGTTCCATTGTTTATATTTATCGCCAAAGCGAACTACCACCACGTCTGATTTTTCAATTAAGGTTCGGGTACGAATCGCATTGATTTTGGCGCCCTTGTGATCGCGCCAGAAAGGCTGTGACTCTTCGCCCAATATGACGGCACCGCAGTCGTCGCTGTCGGCGTGATTGGTAACCGGCGTCAACCAATGAAACGGCAAGTCAGCCGCTTTAGCGCCATTGACAATACGCTCGCGCCAATCGGTGTGAATTTCCCCGGATAGATAAACGGTCCAATGAGGTTTGGCCATACAGTCCTCCGCTAATGGTAACCAGTGAAAAGCATTGTATGGTACTCGCTGTAGATCACATAGAAAAGAATAAATTGCCCGAAAAACGCTGAGCGAAAGTGCATAGTCGGATATATAAATAAAATGTTAATCTAGGGTTGCTTAACAAAACAGAGGCTAACCCATGCCAATCACCAGCGCAGGCATACTGCTGTATCGAATCGCGCAAGCCCATTTGCAAGTGTTCTTAGTCCATCCTGGCGGTCCGTTTTGGGCGCATAAAGATGCCGGTGCTTGGTCTATACCAAAAGGCGAGTTTGGCGCAGACGAAGATGCATTGGCCGCCGCTAGACGAGAGTTCGCCGAAGAAACGGGCTTTGACATCGATGGGGAGTTTAAGGAACTAGCGCCGGTTAAACAGTCTTCTGCCAAGACTGTTTATGCCTGGGCGGTAGTCGGAGACTTGGATGCCTCCGCCATTCGTAGCAACACGTTCACCATGCAATGGCCCCCGAATTCCGGGCGTTATGCGGAGTTTCCCGAAGTGGACCGAGGTCAGTGGTTTGATTTTCCCACCGCCAAACAAAAAATCGTCAAGGGCCAAGTACCGTTATTAGAGCAATTGGAAGAACTACTACAGAAAAACCAATAAACTGAGACGTGGCGATGGATTCACAAACAAGCGGACATGTTTTCCTTGATGATATTGGCGACTCTGACCGCTTCCAGCCCAACCCGACCGGTAACCAGTGGCGGAGTGTTAGTACGTACCGATTGAATGAATGCGGCAAGTTCTGCATCCAACGGCAGGCAGGGTTCTAAGTGCAAGGTTTCCTGATTGATTTCAGGCCAGCCATTTTCGTCTTTGGGCGGTGACGCCGAGGCGATGTCCAGTTGCTGATCATCGTAATTTAAACTGTAGTAATGTTTTTGTTCGAAAATTCGGATGCGCCGGTACCGCTTGGTGGACACGCGGCTGGCAGTGACATTGGCCACGGCACCGTTTTTAAATCCCAGGCGGACATTGGCAATGTCGATATGATTGGTGATCACGGAGGTGCCTGCGGCATTGATCTGATCAATATCGGATTTAACCAGGGAAAGAATAATGTCGATATCATGGATCATCAAGTCGGTCACCACGTCCACATCGGTGGCACGGGCAACAAAGGGACTAAGACGGTGTGCTTCGATAAAGCGGGGATTTTTCACCCGCCCGGCCAACGCCATGACCCCGGCATTAAAACGTTCCAGATGGCCCACTTGAAACACCACTTTGGCTTTTTCCGCCAGTTCCACCAACTGCAGCGATTCTTCATAACTGGGGGCGATGGGTTTCTCCATTAGCATGTGCACACCGGCTTCCAGGAACGGTCGGGCGATTTCCAAATGATACACGGTGGGAACCACGATGCTAACGGCATCGACTTTATCCAACAAGTCTTTACTGTCGGTGTAAGCTTGGCAACCGTATTCGGCGGCAATTTTTTCGGCAGTCTGTGGATTACTGTCTGCTACGCCGACCAAATCGACACCTTCCATATTGGCATAAATTTTCGCGTGAAATTTACCTAAGTAACCTACGCCGATGACACCGGCACGGATATTTGTTGCCATCAATCGAATCCCCTCAACACACTAAAAGTCCAAATTATAACATCATTTTGCGGGTAATCAGGGGCGTGCTGTATTAAATTGATTTGACGATGAGTACGCTGGCGCTGATGGCGGAAATCGCCAATACCGCGGGTCTGGCATAGCCGCGATCGAGAAATTGGGCGATTTTACCGGCAAAAAAATAGCCTAACACAAAGCCCGGCATGAGATATATCCCCAGTATCATGTCGGCATAGGTGAAATGCCCGGCCGTATGTAAAGCCAGCAGCATGAATATCGAGGAAACAAAATAAATCAGCCCCAATGTGGCGCGAATGACTTTACCGTCTTCAAATTGATATAACAATGCCAACACCGGCGCACCGATTGCCGCAGTGGTGCCCATAAAACCCGCTAATGCGCCGGCGATGATTTTATGCGTAGGGGAAAACTGGTAGTTGGTCACAAGCGCACTAACCAATACCGCGCCTAAGATACAAACACCGAATATGATGCCCAAATGTTGCATAGATATCGCTGACAATGTGGCGGCGCCGGCCACCATGCCCGCCAGTAAGCCTATAAACACCACGATAAGCTGCTCAGTAGAAATGTGACGCCGGCCTCGGTAAGCCATTAAATAGGATAATACCAGGCTGGCGAATATCATGGGGCCAGGAACAAATTCCATATTGATAAGTGCCAGAAACGGTACGATCAAAAGGCCGGCACCCAAACCGGTAGCCGCTTGTATGATGGCCCCAAAGAATATCACCGCAAAAGAGGCTAATACAGTGATCAGATCGAGTTGCATAGAATCGACTGACGTCCTTGTTGGATTTCCTGGTTAAGTGGTGGAGTGCACTACAAGTACGCATAAATCAAAGAAAAAAATCAATGCTAGTGCAAACCAATGCAGCCTTAGCGTCAATGCCTGTGCAGATTTAGCACTCCTCTACTGAGAGTGCTGCTAATTTTGGACTGATTTTGAATAACATAGCGCATTTTTCACGAAAAAATAAGCTTTTTTCCTAAATTTCACTTTTATATACTCCGATAATAAGTGTATAGGTTTGATTTGGCATTTAGATTGCTGCATAACAATTGCTAGTACTTTTGTAATTGAACGTTGTGGAAAGAATCAAGGGTAGTACCCCTGACAGACGGTGAGGTAAATCGCTATGAATAATTTCGATAGACGGACTGGCAGACTGATTACTAACACTTCCATTAAAGAGTATTTTCACGATTCGGTAACCGAGGCCATTGCCAATCAACAAATTCAAACCAGCGCGGAAACCGCCTACTACTTAGTGAATTTGCTTACCGCTTTCTCCCGAAGTGAACAGTTGTTTGAAAAAAGCGAGAATGGTGTTGATTTAAAACCTCTGGCGTTGATTTACGCCGACGCTGTCAATGAAACCAATATCGCGGAACGCACACGATTGTTGCAAAAACTAGGCGATACCGCGTTGTTTATTGCCGGTGTGTTCACCGAAAGCCTGAACCGTAAGCTAGTGGATGTGGACTATTATATTGCCATGGGGGGCAATGCTTATTCCACAGTCTCCGAAATGCTGCGTGGTGCCTATCAAAACGCTGCAGCTAAGGTGTTGTTTGATGAGCTTACGGAAAAATTCACCGAGCTTGTCGATGTGTTAAATGAAGTCAGCGAAAAATCCAATTTATCCACCAATGCGGATATTCTTCGCTTGTATGAAATTTGGATACGCACAGGTAGCAAACGTGCCGCCGGACAATTACGGCGCTTGGGGATACAGCCGGTAAGCTCCTCCCAGCCTGACTTTCAACACTAACATCGCTGCGTTATTCCACGATCGGCTATGCTGCTCAACAAATTGCAATGCGAATTGGAGGCGATTTACGCCATAGAATTACAACATCGTGTACACGATTTTGTGATAGACGACCCACACATTGCTTCGCTGATTGATAACAGCCCAAACGCCAGAGACATTCCCGAAAAACTCTTGATTCACCAGGATGGGGAAAACGTCGACATAGCGTTGTACTTGGATTCCGGGCTGATCAAGCGCTTGGAAGAAAATGATCCCACGGAAAAGCTGCATAATCACAATATTCACGATTTTTGGCTGGCTTTGGAAGGTATCAGCCATTTCCTGTACTTCACTTGGAATGTTGAATACGAGCGGCAGGTGTCATTGTTGGAGTTGGAACTGCAGGCCGAAGTGGATAAGTTTATTTTGGCGGCCTTGCTATTGGAAAAACAGTTTAATGGCTATATACCTCAAGGATTGCACTATCACTTGTTTCAAACCGCCGGTTTCGATGAGCGTTTGAGCGAGGAAGAGTACACCCGTTACCGCGACGCCAATTATTTTGCCGCCAAGTTCTGTTCGCACATTAAAGAGCGGTTTTTGAAGCACCGCCACTATGAACCATTGATCAGTGAATTGCGGCGATTTTACCGGCTCAATCACCACCATAAAATACAGGCGATTGGCGGTTTATCGTAACTGCGCTATCGATGTAAAAAATACCGCAAAGTGACAAACAAATAGACCACCAGCGCCAATCCCAGCGTGACCGGAAAAATCCAATCACTACGGTTTCTATTTTAAAGAACTGATTCTTATCAACCATACCCTTTGCGGCTACAAACTCGCTAGAGCAAAATCAAGGCAACGCCAATGACCATCAAAGATCCGGCGATAAAATGTTGCGCCAGTTGTCGTTCTTTGAACAATACCGCCCCTAAAACAATGCCAAATAACAAGCTGGTTCTTTTTACGGCGATCATATAAGCCACTTCGATCAGTGCCAGTGCCAGAAAGTGACTGACCACCATAACGGCCATAAGCAGACCAATAAACAGCGTTGCCGCAGGGCGGCGAATCAACACTTGCAGTTTTGCGGGTTGATAAAATACTGTGACTACCAACAGCACAAATCCGATGAGCACATAATAAAACGCGCCGAAACTCTCCGGTGTGGCATACTGCATGGCGCCTTTGCCCGCCACTGAGGTGAAGCTGTAGATTGCGGCCACGCTTAAAATCAAGCGTGAACCGCGTTCTTTGGTGATGGCGATAAAAGGCGCGAACACATTATTGCCGAATTTTAACTGACGTATGTTTAGCAAATACGCGCCACACACCACCAACACAATGCCTAGCAGTCCTTGCGGTGATACCGTTTCTCCCAGCACTAACCATCCCGTGGCCACATTAAACACTGGTGTAAATGCCAAATACGGCAGGGTTAAATGTAAAGGGCTGTCACGGATGGCCAATAGATACAGCAGCATGGCTAGAATTTCCAGGGGAACCAAAACCGCTATCCATAGCCAGAATACTGCAGGCACCGAAGGGATGGGGTACAAAAATGCTAGAGGAAGGAGTAGTGCGGCGGGGACTACGAAACGGATAACCAGCAACTCCCAGCCACTGTACTGGGGAAAAAATTTTTTGGTGAACGCATCGGCAGCCGCCAGGGACAATGCGCAAATCAGAGAAAGCGTGAACCAATCCATGGTCACGCATTGTAATGGAAATAGTTAGGAAACGGTTTTGCGTTTAGAGGCTTATGCGGTTTTTTGCATATTCGCGGTTATGTGTTCAGTTTGTTTAGCGCCAGACGGCGAGCGGGTATCACTGAATGCTTGCTGTAACATCAATTGCATATTGCTTTGATGTAGGTTATCAAAGCGGGCAAAGCTCACCGCAATACCGTTTTGGCGTTGGCCAACCACTCGCACCCATTCGCTACACAGTTTTTTGGAATCGTCCATGCGGCAATAAAAAAACAATTCTAATAAAGTGCCGATCTTCAATTTGGCCGCGTTTAATTCCAAAAACATGCCCGTCAAACTGATACTGGTTATACGGCATTGGCGTGTGTTGCTTTGTTCCCAGCACATGGCTGCCTGGATGGTAGATGGTTTTCTTGTGTCTAAACGACGTTCCCCAACCACTGTGGATCGGCGTTTTGATTTCCAAAATTTCATTGTACGTACCTTTGGCAATGGAGGTTACAACACTGAGACACCAGAGGTTTGACGGGGGTTTATTGCTAATATTTTGGCTGTTGTTTTTATAATTGAGCTTTCATACGGCATTAACCCAAAAACATCCCAGGCGCTCTTTATAATGTTTAATGTAAATATAGATCAGCAAATATCGATGGTTCTTGGAATGTGGCTATTAACTGATCTTGATCAATTCAATCTATAGGGAAGATGCTTAGGGGGCAGTGTGCTGTTGCCACCACCGGGGCAAATCGGCAACGGAATTCAGACAAGCGTGGGGCGTAATACCGAGTTGTAAGTCACTGACCTGGAATTTTCCGGTCCTCACCAGGATGGCTTTGATCCCGGCTTGTTGAGCACCATCAATATCTCCACGGATATCATCGCCAATCATGTAAACCTCATCTGCCGGTTTGGCGAGAATTGTTAAGGCAGCCTGATAAAACGGCAGCGCCGGTTTCCCCAACACCACAGCGTCGCAACCCGTGGCGTATTGCAAGGCGCTGACAAACGGGCCGGCATCCAAACGCAGTCCGTCTTCGGCGCGCCAGTAGCGGGTCATGCCCAAAGCGATCAAAGCGGGCCGGGGCTCATTCATCAACAGACGGAAAGCACGATTTAGCGAGGCGAAGGTCCAGCGTTCGCCCAGATCACCCACGACTATGGCGCTAATGTGTTCACTTTGTTCAGGTACCGCCAGTGGCAATTGGGAAAATTCCGCGTGTGTGGCGTCGGGTAGGAACAGGGCGATGTCGCCGCTAACGTTGTCTTGTATCCATTGGCAGGCGGCGACAGCCGGCGTGAGCAATTGCGACTCGGTTATGTGGATACCCATGCCGGCGAGTTTATTGACTAAGGCACTGCGCGGCCGTGAGGTGGTATTGGTCAAAAACAAATGCGGGATATTATGTTGCTGCACCCACTGTACCGCCTGTGGTGCACCGTCAATGGCTTGTTCACCTTGGTATAAAACACCATCGAGATCGAAGAGTAACGCATTCACGGCAATGTCCTATTTCGGTTCGTCGGAAAAAGAGCAAAACACTATAGGTAAATTGTCATCGCTATGCGCGAAACGCAAGTGTTAAAAACCGGCGCATACAAAAAAGGGCCTGATTCAGGCCCTTTTTTGATTAACATTAGAAAAGGAATTATACGGCAGGTACTACGTTGGTCGCTTGCACTCCCTTGGGGCTTTGTTCAATTTCGAAGGAAACCGCCTGACCTTCGGTGAGTTTTTTAAATCCATCGGTTTGGATCGCGGAGAAGTGTACAAATATATCTTTACTGCCATCATCGGGAGTGATGAAGCCATAACCTTTTGATTCATTGAACCATTTAACAGTACCAGTAGCCATAAAATTTCCTCAAAAAAATAATAAGTAGAACTTGTAACGGGCTAGTCGCAGAAAAATCGGGGAAGTGTCACGTGGGTGGGAAAGACCTGCCGAAATAACCTTCAAGATATTGCTGCAAAAAGCACTATGCGGCATTTTAGCGAAAAAATGTCAGCGCACCAACTGATTTTAGATTATTGTGGCGGTAATGCAACTGTAAAATAATACTTTATAACATACGAATAACACAGTACGGCGTTGTTGTGATCGCGGTCACATAAATGCAACATTAATCAAAAATTTTTATGGCTCTTGTGTTCAAGGGAAGTAACTGATGGACTCAATCACGTATGACCGGTTTGATGCGCCACACATTGCTGGCATATTCGTCGATGGTGCGATCGGTGGAAAACTTACCCATATTGGCAAAATTCAAGATGGCGTGGCGGTTCCATTGACGCGTATTATTGTACAAAGAGGACACATCGTCCTGACAATTCACATACGAAGCGTAATCGGCCAGCAACAAATAGGCGTCACCATGATAGGTCAGGCTGTCAAATAGGGATTTGTAACGGTTGGGATCGTCCGGCGAAAAATAGCCAGTATTAATCATGTCCAACACCGTTTTTAGCTCCGTGTTGTTGTCATAATAATGCCAAGGGTTGTAGCCGTTGGCGCGTGTTTGTGCCACTTCGGCGGCGGTGAGCCCGAATATAAAGAAATTTTCCGCCCCCACTTCTTCGCGGATTTCGATATTGGCGCCGTCCAAAGTGCCTATAGTCAAGGCACCGTTGAGCGAGAGTTTCATATTGCCCGTACCCGAGGCTTCCGTGCCGGCGGTGGAGATTTGTTCGGATAGATTGGCCGCCGGAATGATTTTCATCGCGGTGGACACATCGTAGTTGGGAATGAAGACCACTTTGAGTTTGTCGCCAACCGCAGGATCGTTGTTGATGATGTCCGCCACATCGTTAATCAAGCGGATAATCAGCTTGGCTTGAAAATAGCCCGGGGCTGCTTTGCCGCTGAAAATCACGGTGCGAGGTGTGTGATCGCCTTGGGGATTGTGGCGTATACGGTTATACAAAGTGATGACATGCAATACATTCAGCAGCTGGCGTTTGTATTCGTGGATGCGTTTCACTTGCACGTCGAACAGTGAATCCGGATTAACGATGACCCCCAGTTGCTCGCGGATGAAATCAGCGAGTCGGAATTTGTTGTGTTGTTTGGCTTCCAGAAAATCCTCTTGGAAATCTTCGTTATCCGCCAGTAACGCCAGTTTCTTCAGTTCACCCAGGTTAGCCAACCAAGCATCGCCGATGTAAGAGCAAATCAATTTGGCCAGCTTGGGATTGGCCATATTCAGCCAGCGCCTAGGGGTGATGCCGTTGGTGATATTGATAAATTTGCCGGGGTAAAATTTGTCGAAATCCTGGAACAAGTTGCTTTTTAGCAACTCGCTATGCAACGCCGCGACGCCATTGACCGTATGACTGCCAACTATGGCGAGATTTGCCATACGCACTCGCTTGCCGTGATTTTCGTCAATAATGGATATGCGTTGTAATAAAGCGGTATCACCGGGGCGCCAGTGCATAACGTCGCGTAAAAAACGATGATTGATTTCATAAATAATCTGTAAATGGCGGGGCAACACTTTTTCCATCAGTTCCACCGGCCAGGTTTCCAGTGCTTCGGGCAATAAGGTGTGATTGGTGTAAGCAAACGTTTTGCGGGTGATGCTCCAGGCTTCATCCCATTGCAAGTGATAATGGTCTACCAATAAGTGCATCAATTCCGCAATGGCGATGGCGGGGTGAGTGTCATTGAGCTGAATGGCGACTTTGTCAGGCAATAGCTGCAACGAGTCATATTGTTTGTTGAAACGGTAAAGAATATCTTGCATCGCAGCAGAGACGAAAAAATACTGCTGCTTCAGGCGCAACTCCCGGCCCTCGGCGGTGTTGTCGTTGGGGTACAACACCTTGGAGAGATTTTCCGACTGGTTTTTGTCTTCTACGGCTTTGATGTAATTGCCTTCATTGAAATAACTCAAATTAAAATCCCGCGAGGCTTTCGCCGACCATAAACGCAAAGTGTTTACGGTATTGGTTCTGTAGCCCGGGATAGGCATATCGTAGGCCATGGCCATCACTTCTTCGCTGTTACACCATTCATTACGCAATTGGCCTTTTTCATCCTTGAAGGCGATGACGTTGCCATAAAACTTTACCGGGTATAACACCTCCGGGCGGGCGAACTCCCAGGGGTTGCCGTAGCGCAACCAGTTGTCCGGGTGCTCCACTTGTTCGCCTTTCTCAATACCTTGGCGAAACATGCCGTATTCGTAGCGAATGCCATAGCCATAGCCAGGCAGATGCAAGCTGGCGAGCGAATCTAAGAAACACGCCGCCAGCCGGCCCAAGCCTCCATTGCCCAAGCCGGCGTCAAATTCAAGGTCGCGGATTTGCCCATAATCCATTCCCAGTTCTTGCAAGGCCTGCTGACAAGTGTCAAAAAAACCCATATTCAACATACTATTAGTCAAGGTTCGACCCAGCAAAAACTCCAGCGACAGGTAATACACCCTTTTGGCATCGTGATCGTAATAACTGCGCATGGTTTGCATCCATCGTTCCGCCAACCGGTCGCGAACCACATACGCCAGGCTGTGCATCCAATCCCGCGGCGTCGCGGTGTGATGATCTTTACCCACGGTGTAAGTCAAGCGGTCGACCAGTGCGCGTTTCAGGGATTCGACGTCCAACTCCAGCGGGTCACTGACAATCGCTTCGATCTGTGGATTGGCGGACATTGAGGTTCTCCTTGGATTAAGTGGTACGGTGGATTATTTGCTGTCAGCAGGAATCGTGCCTTACTTGGTTTGGGGAGGGCATGTTCCCCTTTGCCTCAGAACACATAAAAGTAAAATTCATCGCAAGGAGTTAGCCGTCAATGGCGGGGGGCGGTTTATTAAAATTGTGGTAAATGAGTGTTGGATATTTTTAAAAACACAATCTGTCATTTAAAAACGGCTATAGGCAGTGTAGTATGACGCGCAATAAACAAAGAGATGAAGTGCAGAATTGTCCGCATTGTATTAGTTCGTTGACCATCGCATTAAAATTACCCAAACTGTATTTATGAAAAGTTTATTGGAGATACGCATACACGGTCGCGGCGGCCAAGGCAATGTGGTGGCCGCTTATTTACTTGCTAGTGTAGCCATAGAAGAAGGTTATTACGGACAGGCTTTCCCCAGTTTTGGTGCCGAGCGCCGCGGCGCGCCCGTGGTGGCGTTTGTGAGAATGTCCGATGTTCCCGTCAAAAGACGCTGCCAGGTATTGCATCCTTCGTATTTGATTGTGCAAGACCAGGCCTTATTACAAGTGCCAGGTGTGTTACAAGGCTTGAACGAAAACGGCCGAATCCTGGTCAATTCCAACCGCTCCTCAGAGGATTTACAGCAACAAACTGGAATGCAGGTATTGGCCATGCCAGCGGCGCAAATCGCCGAACGGTTTTTAGGTCGCCCTTTACCCAACACCGCGTTGGTGGCCGCATTCCTTACCTTAACGGGAGTATGTTCATTGGAAGCGCTGCACAAAGCCCTGGCCGAGCGCTTCGCTGGCAAGATCCTGGAAAAAAATCTGGCGTTGATTCAAGAAATTCCCAACCAAGTTCCCGCCAACCAGTGGGAGGAATCGATTCATGCAGCAAACACTTGAGGGTTCACAAGCCATTGCCAAAACCGTGGCCTTGTGCCGGCCCCATGTGGTGGCGGCTTACCCCATCACCCCGCAAACTCACATCGTGGAGAATATTTCCAAGCTGGTTGCCGAAGGTCAATTGGACTGCGAATTGGTGAGTGTGGAAAGTGAATTCTCCGCCGCCTCCGTGGTGTTAGGTGCCTCCGCATCGGGGGCCAGAGCCTATACCGCCAGCTCCTCCCAAGGCATCTTGTTAATGAGCGAAGTGTTATACAACATCGCTGGCTTGCGTTTGCCGCTGGTACTGACATGTGCCAACCGTGCGGTGTCTGCGCCTTTGTCCATTTGGAACGATCACCAGGATTCTATGGCGGTGCGCGACGCGGGCTGGATTCAATTGTTTTGCGCCGACAACCAGGAAGCGGTGGATACCACTATTCAGGCTTTTTATATTACCGAAAAAACAGAATTGCCGGTGATGGTGTGTGTGGATGGATTCAATCTCACTCACACTTTGGAATCCATCGATGTGCCCGAACAGGAGTTGGTGGATCAGTATCTGCCGGCGTTACAGTTTTCCCGGGCGTTGAATGCATCGCGCCCCATTTCCATGGGGACTCTGGTGTCGCCCGATTATTTTACCGAGGCGCGTCATTCGCATCATATCGCTTTGGAAAATTCCAAACACATTATCGTTGAAGCGGATGAGCGCTGGCAGGAACTGACCGGCAGAACATGCGGCGGTTTGTTGACCGTGCAAGGTCCCGAGGATGCACGTGTCGGTATCATCTCATTAGGCTCCACCTTAGGCACGCTGGCGGATGCTATGGAAGAATACCCTGAATCCGGGCCTGCCAAATTGATCAGTTTACGTGCTTTCCGGCCGTTTCCCCATCTGGCGTTAGCTCAAGCCTGCCAAGGTCTGAGCGATGTGGTGGTGTTGGAACGTGCCTTGTCAGCGGGTGGGGGAGGTATCGTTGCTAACGAATTACGTGCGGCGCTCTATGGAATGTCTGATTCGCCCCGCATCCACAGCTATGCGGCTGGTCTTGGTGGGCGGGATATTCCCATGGATATCTATCCAAGAATCATGAACGCCATCAAAAAAGAGGTGCCCGAACGTTTTGCTATTTTTGATGTTGAGTTGGACAAACTCGATCCGGCCGACAGGTAGGAGCGACCCTATGGGGGCGATTTGTGGAGTCTTACAAACCACCGAAGCAAGTCGCGCCCCATAGGGTCGCTCCTACGACAACGGTTATTTTTCATATCGCAGCATTAGGTCAAAACCAACATGGAACATTCTGAAAAAACGGTTAAGCTTGATATCGAAACACTACGTAACCATCAGCCCCGCTATCAGGGACTCACCTCCGGTCACCGCGCCTGCCTGGGGTGCGGCGAAGCGCTGGCGGCGCGGTTGGTGCTGGAATCCGCCGGCCCGGATGTCATTGTGAGCAACGCCACCGGCTGTCTGGAGGTTTTTACCACGCCATGGCCAGAGTCCGCCTGGCGAGTACCGTGGTTGCATTCCTTGTTTGAGAATGCTGCCGCCATCGCCTCCGGTGTGGAGGCGGCACAAAAAGCCATGGGCAAAAGCACCAAAGTGTTGGCTTTTGGCGGCGACGGCGGCACGTTTGATATCGGTTTTCAGGCGCTCTCGGGCATGCTGGAACGCGGTCATAATGTGTTGTATGTGTGTTTCGATAACGAGGCCTATATGAACACCGGCATACAGCGTTCCAGCTCCACGCCACATGCCGCAGCGACCACTACATCGCCGGTGGGCAAGGCCCGCATGGGTAAGCGTCACCTGAAAAAAGACATCGTATCCATCATCGCTGCTCATCACGGTCCCTATGCGGCCACCGCATCAGTGGCTTACCCCTCCGATATCCGCAAGAAAGTGCGCCGCGCATTGGCCATAGAAGGACCGACCTTTTTGCAGATCCACTCACCGTGCCCGTTAGGCTGGGGGATGGATGGCTCGAAAAGCATCGAAGTGGCCAGGCTGGCGGTACAAACCGGTTTGTTTCCCGTCATAGAACTGGAGCGGGGGGAAGTCACCGCGGTGATGCCTATTCGCAACCAAAAACCTGTTAAAGACTATTTTGCGGCTCAAGGACGGTTTAAACATCTGCTCAAGGACGACTATCGCGCGCAAAAAGAGTTGGAGCATCTGCAAGCTCTGGCGGATCATAACATTGAAGTGTATGGCTTGTTGGCCGATGAGCCCGACGACTGGGACAGCGAAGGCAGTGATACTGTGCGCCGCGGCGGCATCCGCTGGGCCTAGTAACGAGCAGTAGGAGAACACCATGACCGTTTATACGCGAGGCGGGTACGCAAAACCCGGCACCACTTTAAGTTACGCCACCGGCACCTGGCGGGTGCAAAAGCCGGTGCACGCACATCGCGTTGCCCCTTGCCATGCCAAGTGTCCGGCGGGAGAAGATCCACAAGCTTATCTTGCATTGGTGGAAGCCGGGCAATGGCAACAAGCTTGGCAACATATTGTGGACGTTAATCCCCTGCCGGCCACTACTGGGCGGGTATGCCCGCATTTTTGCGAATCGGCCTGCAACCGCGGATTCTACGACGAAGCCATCGCCATCCATGCGGTGGAGCGCTATTTGGGGGATCAAGCGATACAGCACAACTGGGCCCTGCCTGCTTACCAAGGTATGGCCCGGCAAGAGCGCGTCGCGGTAGTGGGCGCGGGGCCGGCCGGTTTAAGCTGTGCTTATCAACTCAGCCGCTTAGGTTATGGTGTGACCCTGTATGATGCCATGCCCAATGCTGGTGGCACTCTGCAATCGGCGTTACCCGAATACCGCCTGCCGCGGGACGTGTTGAACGCCGAAGTGGAACGTATCCTGGCGTGCGGCATTCGGTTTGAGCCCAACAAACGATTAGGCCGGGATGTATCGTTGGAAGAGCTGCAAAGCGATTATCAAGCGATATTTTTAGGCCCTGGAAACCAGAAAAGCCGCCCCTGGGCGGTGGATGGCGTAGTGCCTAGGGATTTACATCAGGCGCTGGATTTGCTGAAGGAATGGACCACTGTTGGTACAGTGCCGGTGCAAAAAAGCGCGGCTGTCGTGGGTGCCGGTAACACGGCAGTGGATATTGCCCGCATATTGCGCCGTTGCGGTGTACCGGAAGTGCACCTGGTAGCCCACAAAGCGATTCCCGCGCCGGGAGTGCCGGAAGAAGATGCCATGGATGCGACTTTACGGGAGATCCAGCAAGCGGTGGAAGAGGGCGTCATCATCCATGAGCATCGCGGCATACGCCGACTGATTCTGCGCGGTGAACGCGTGGTGGGGATTGAGTTGGTGCATATGAAAAAGTTGCCGGACGTAGAGGGGCGCTTACAGCGCGTGGCTTTCGAAGGCACAGAAACCGTTCTCAAAGTGGAGCACGTGATTCCGGCCATTGGACAAGTCGTCGATGCACAAGGCATGGAATTGTTGGTCAACGACAAGGGCATGATCGAAGTGGAACCTTCGTTTCGCGTTCTGCATCAACAAAACCTGTTTGCCGGCGGCGATGCGGTGGGTGCCGGTACGGTGACGGCCGCCGTAGGCCATGGCCGGCGCGCCGCGTCCGCCATAGACACGTATTTGCGTGGCAATGAGCCTATAGCACAAGGTGAAAATTCAGATGACTTCATAGAATATGACGCTATTAACATACATTACTATGAAAAAGCGCCCAGGCCTGTGGAGCCGACTTTGGAACTGACCGATAGAACCGAATTACAGGAAATCGTCAAAACACTGCCCCCAACGGACGTCGCTCACGAAGCGCAACGCTGTTTCTCCTGCGGCAACTGTTTGGCGTGCGATAACTGCTGGACCTTATGTCCGGACTCCGCGGTATTAAAAACCCGGGAAACCGCCAGCGATGGATCACACTACGTATTCGACTACACCTATTGCAAAGGCTGTGGATTGTGTGCCAACGAATGCCCTTGTGGTTATATCGCCATGGAGCCGGAAGTGTAAGCACAAAGCCGCTATTCTGCTGGATTAAGTTAAGGCGCTTTTTTTCCGTTGCGCAACGCCCAGTAAATCAACACACAACCCGCAATCAAATACGGAATGCTCAACAATTGCCCCACGCTGAGGTCAAGGCCTGTTTCATAATGCGCTTGCGGTGTTTTAAAGAACTCCATCACGATGCGAGCGCTCACAAGTAACACAATGGTAAGGCCTACAATGAAGCCGTTTCTTAATTTGTCGCTATAGAATTTATACACCAAGAAAGTAATGACAAAGACAATCGCATAGGACATCGATTCATACACTTGTACCGGATGCCGGGGTACTGAGTCCACGCGTTGGAATATGATAGCCCAGGGCGCTTCCGCGGCTTTACCTAATATTTCGGAATTAAATAAATTGCCTAAGCGTATGAATGAACCGGCCAGCGCCACGGTGATGGAGATTCGGTCCATGAGCCATAAATAAGACACAGAATACTTGCGGCAATATAGGTAGACCGCGATTAGCACACCTAATCCGCCGCCATGGCTTGCCAGGCCTCCCTCCCAAATCGCTAAAATCTTCCAAGGATGGCTGAGATAAAACGCTGGATCGTAAAACAAACAATGGCCCAGGCGGGCGCCGATCACGGTTCCGGCCGCCACATACAACAACAGGTTTTCCAACTCTGCAACGTTTTTGTTTTCCCGGCGGTAAATCCACTGCATGATAAAATAACCGCATATAAACCCAGTGGCAAATAAAGCGCCATACCAGCGTACGGTGACAGGTCCAATGGAAAAGATTTCCGGTGAGACGTTCCAAACGAAATAATCCATATTCTTGCTTTTTTGAATTTACATTAAGGAAAAGGAATTGATTTTAAACTTCCCGCCATTGTAACGGAGATGGCAATGTAACAGAAGAAAATTCTATATGAATGATTCTTATGTGGCTGGGGTGGCGGCTTTTTCGCGATGAGTGTAATAAAAGCGGTCGAATCAGCAACACGTCGCCTGGCTCGGCCGCGCAGGTCACCACAGTATCGTTTTCCACCAAGGATAATATTTCCCGCGAATGTATTCGGCCATGTTGATGGCTGCCGGGCAATACTCGTAAGGCGCCATTGTCTGCACCGGTCTTGTCTAGATGAATTCTCATGGTCAATATGTTTTGTAAAATCTCCACCGGAGGTTCAACGTGCACGACGCCGGATTTTTCAGACCAAGGACCGAAACCGGGCAAGGTGAATTTTTCCTTAACAGCAATTGTGGTGTCCTGGTGCCAGGCCACATTCCAATTCGCTTGGGGGTTTTTATCAAAGTAAATAGATCGTACCGGTGCGGCGGTGCGGCCCAAAACAGGTTCAATGAGTGCGCGTACTTGGGGTGAGTTAATAAATTCTGTGAGCGCCGGTGTTTTCTGCAACAAGCTTCTAACCCCATATTCCGTATTATCGTAAGATAACTCGTCGACGGCATCCAATAAGCGCCGCACTAGGTGTGCGTCGAAAAAGTTTTTTACCAGGCAAAAACCGTTTCTATCCAGGCTGCTTATCATAGTTTCTAATATCGGCAATTAACTGCTCGTGCTTCCGGTTTCTATGGGGGTCTGGATCGGCGATGGAAGAGGTTTGTTGAATATTTCGAATATAGTCTGCCGGAAACCCGTGAAATTCAGCACCTAGAACAATTAGCGACTTATACCAATGATAAGGTAGTAACCTCTTATCTAGATGCGAAGATACGCCCACATAGGCAAAACACATGTGAGTTTCTTGATTTACTTCAATTTCGAAGGAAGTGGTCGTATAACCCGAGCCCTCAAAATGATCCAAGTCCACTTTGTGATCCGCGGTCATTTGATACACGGCGCCGTGCACATCACTTGGGTGTACCACGGGTTTGATGTGGCCTTTGCCGGAAGCATCCTGGCCGCGCTTTGCAAAGCAAAGTTCATAGCCGGAAATCGTCGCGGTTCCCACCAACCGCGCCGACGCAATGCGCCGCTGTAATCTCAGGGGATGTAAGTTGGAGCCGTAGGCAAAATAATGAATAACTGGCATATTTACACGCAATATTTATCACTTCCTAATTTTAACATCCATGTTTGGCATGTCTACATTGCGGATGGATTTGGAGAAACGGTTAAAATCTAAACCTTGAGGCCAGGGCGGTTAGGTGGTAGTGTTTTCAAGCGCGCGTTAAAGCTCGAGTGGGTGTGTGGCGATAAGGATTCGCTCAACAAGTATGCCTGGAGCTTGCATTGCGCAGGAAATCCAAGGGCCGTTATCTTGGGAATGCATTTAAAAAATCGATGAGTGAATATGGACAGCGATACCATCAAAAAAGGCGAAAACGCGTTAACGAAAGACGATCGGGACGAATTTGATTTCGAGGATTATAGCGCGCCTTTGGCGCGGCGCCTGTTGGCCGCCGATCCGCCGTTTACCTTGGGCATATTCGGCCGCTGGGGTTCGGGTAAAACCACTCTCATGGATCGCATTGACGATCAGCTTCGCAAACAACTATCCCTTAACACCAAATCCAAAAAATCCATCTTAACGATCAAATTCAACGCCTGGCAATACGACCGGGAGGATGCCATCTGGCGGGCGTTGCTGGTTCATACGTTGGAGGCCTTGGAACGTTATTTAGTGAAAACGGAAAAAGACATCAACGGCAACGACTATTATGAATTCCCCGATTACCAAAACAACGAGAGTATTGTTAAGGAATTACGCAACATCAAATCCAGCCTATATCGCACGGTAGAACAGAGGCAAAAAGGCCAGGCGGGCGATGCGCTGGGTTTGTTGGGCGCCCCCCGTTTTGATAAATCTTGTTGGGAAAATCCGGATTATTGGGTTTCCATAGAAGAGGGGGAGTTCTATCGTGGTAGTGTGCAGGGGGCCGAAGGCGCTAAAGATAACGAAATAGACGGCAGCCCACACAAATTGGCACCGTTTGAGATCACGCGCTACCCGACAACCAATGCCGATTATCAACGTTTTGCGCAGGCCACCGGACAGAGTATTCCCAATCACTGGTCCGGTGGTGAATTTCCGCACGGCTTGGCGAATCATCCTGTGGTAAATGTTAATTGGAACGACGCTCATGCCTACATCCACTGGTTGAACAGTCGACAAGACGGCTATCGCTATAAACTACCCAGCGAAGCGCAATGGGAGCGGGCTGCGCGGGGGAAAGCGTTGATTGGTGGTAAGGATAATCGTCGCCGTTATCCGTGGGGCGACGTTTTCGACGCACACAAATGTAACGTGCAAGAAACAGGATTAGGGCGGACTTGCGCGGTCGGCTGTTTCCCCCATGGGGCTTCCCCGGACGGCGTTTTGGATATGGCGGGCAATGTGTGGGAATGGTGCGCTGATTGGTTCGATGAAAACTATTATCAACTAGGTAGTGTGGAGGAAAACAAAACGAAAGGAAAATATCGCGTGCTGCGCGGCGGTTCGTTCCGTTTCAATGCCAGGAACGTGCGTTGTGCCTCGCGTGACGACTGCCTTCCGAACGACCTTAACGACAACATCGGTTTTCGTGTCGCCAGGATGCATAGTCCTTAATTGTTAAACACTTAAACTAGCTATGTTGGTGATGATGTGAATGCTTTGCGCTTCTGTGATTCCATAGAAAACTATAGATTAGTATTGCGCTATCAAACAGAAAATATGGACCGATTATCTATTTATGCCCGCAAGTAAAAAACGTACTCGCATTATTGTCATGGGCGCGGCCGGCCGTGACTTTCATAATTTCAATATGGTGTACCGCGGCGAGGAAAGTTGCGAAGTGGTTGCTTTTACCGCCACACAAATACCAGAGATAGCCGGGCGGCGTTATCCGACCACATTGGCAGGTGCGTTATATCCCGATGGTATTCCCATTATCACTGAAGCCGAACTGGCCACGATGTGTCGTGAACAAAACATCGATCAAGTGGTATTTGCATACAGTGATGTAGAACATGCCTTAGTGATGCACAAAGCCTCTATCGCACTGGCCGCTGGATCTGATTTTATCCTATTGGGGCCACACCGAACCATGCTGCAAGCCAAAGTGCCGGTGATTGCCACCTCGGCGGTGCGCACCGGTTGCGGCAAGTCGCAAACCACCCGCTGGCTGTCCCGCTTGCTGCAACAACATGGTTTGAAAGTGGCCGTGATTCGCCATCCCATGCCTTACGGTGACTTAGAGAAACAAGCTGTGCAACGCTTTGCCACCCAAGAAGATCTTGATACGGCCAACTGTACTATTGAGGAACGTGAGGAGTACGAACCGCATCTTGCCATCGGCAACATCGTTTATGCCGGCGTAGACTACGAAAAAATTATTGCTCTAGCACAAAATGAGGCTGACATTATTTTATGGGACGGCGGTAATAATGATTTTCCATTCATTCGTCCCGACCTGCACTTGGTGTTGGTTGATCCATTGCGACCGGGCAATGAGAACAGTCATCATCCCGGTGAAGCGGTATTGCGTATGGCGGATATCGTCGTCATTGCAAAAGTGAATTCAGCTTCCGACGCCAATGTCCAACTGGTGACTGACAACGTAACGGCTATTAACCCTGAGGCTACCATTGTTCGCGCGGCTTCATCGGTTCAATTAGATGATGTTGATGCAGTGCGCGGAAAGAAAGTACTGGTAGTCGAAGATGGACCCACAATCACTCATGGCGGTATGGCCTATGGGGCCGGCTACGTGGCTGCCACCCAGGCGCAAGCCGCGCACATCATCGATCCCAGAGCGGCAGCATGCGAAGAAATTACTGCACTATACCAACAATACCCGCATATCGGTGCGGTATTGCCTGCAGTAGGTTACCACGCTTCGCAACTTCAAAGCCTGCAAACCACCATCAATGCCGCGGATGCCGACGTGGTAGTCTCCGCCACGCCGTGCGATATCAGTGCACTAATTAAAATTGAAAAACCGGTGGTGCGGGCCCGCTACGAATTTGCTGAAGTAGGTGAGCCCAAGCTGAGCGACTTAATAGAGGCGTTTTTGCGTAAAGTGAAGAAAGTTTGAATGCATTTAAACTTGTCGTAATGATTGCTGACACTAGGGGTGGGTATGTGCTCAAAGCGGGTACTTGTTGTTTTGACAGTTCTGAGCAAACTTGAAATCGAATTCGTTAGTGCGATTAATAAGCGAAACTGCAAAAACTCAAGTGTGCAGCTTAGGAGCACTTGCCGATGGTAGTGACAGTGCTGATTTCGGTGCCTGAGTAGGTGCTGTAGTTAGCATTCTGGGTGGAGGAAGGCATGGGTGCCTTCAAAGTGGCGGTTTAATTGAGTTTACTTTGCTAGAATCTTTGAATCTCTAGTTTGAATAACATTTGGGAATTTGAACACTTTTAGTCTAGAAAACAGTAACATTGGATTTTTTGATGTGTCTGTAAAGCTCGGTAAGGATGAACTTGATCAGGCGCAGAGAGGCTGGGAAGATCGTTTGCCGAACGCATTAATCCTTATATTGAAAAAAGAATTCTGGCAAACAATGGTGCATTCTTTCTTTACATCACGTTGAGTCCAGGTATTGACATTCGTAACCCAGCAGTCCAATATTTTTCCCATGAAAAATCTAATTATATTCCTAAGCATATTAACACTGTCTGGTTGTGCCACGATGTTCAGTGGCAGTAGTCAAGAAATTCAAATCGACTCGAATGAAAAAGATACAAAAATTATAGTCCTAGGCGGAGTCATTGGGTCCGTCGTCGCGAAAGCAAACGACCAAAGTGACGCAATTGAACAAATTGTCGAGTGGACAACCCCTTACATTGGCGAGGAGGAGGGGAAAATCCTTGCAAATCTAAGACTTGAAGAACTGATTACCGCGCTTGTATTAAAACTCAAGCTGAATCGCACGCCTAGCGGAAAACTTGGTGAAGTTGCAGACATCCTTTCCAGCTTGCCTCCTGCAGTCACAGATGAAGTCTTTTCTTATCTTGGTCTTGAAGTGTACGATGACGCCCCTCTGAACAAAGAATTAAAACGAGGGCGCATATACGCCGTGATCGGCTGGACAGATGCTAAAGGTACTGAAGTGGAATCAATAGATACTACATTTAACTGGGCAACTTTGTGGAACATACTTAATTTCGGTATTGGCATTCCAATCGATATTTGGACAGGCGCTTGGTTGAAACTAACGCCAAATAAAGTGCTTATAAGTTACAAAGGGTGATTGAGCATATTAAGGGATAGGCTAGCATAAAACTATATCACTTTTAGTTTTTGTATGTTTTTCTTTGGATATTTTGATCGGTCCAAAACTTTTTGGCGATAGTTGTTTTGATAGAGATGGCGCTTTGTGACCTAAGCGGGCATTCTTGATAGTTACCCAAAAGCGGACCCCGCTAAGTACAGCTACCAAGAATTATAATGTTGATTCGGTCACGTTTATTTTTCCTTAATAACAGGGCGCAAGATTGCTATCATGCCGTTTTATCGTGGAAAACAGTGTTAAAATTTGTCAAACGAATAAATTAAATAACAGTTCAACTTTTAGGTATTGTCGAGAATCTGTTTTGAAATATCTCTACAACTTTTAAGCAATTTTTTAATCATTGTTTCATCATTAAGTGCGCGAGTAATTGCAACACCGCCTACCAACATTGCTGTAACAGCTAGTATTTGATTTTCACTGCAAGTTGAATATGATTCCGTAAAGTTTGAAATTCTCTTGTTCATGTTTTTGAATGTAGTTGTGTAAGCATCTCTGATCTCAGGTTCTCCCACAGCAGCATCCGTTGAAAGAAAAGCTATCGGGCAAGGAGAGCTAGTTAGGCTAATGTGATCGTTACTCAAATAACCTACTATAAGTCTATTTATCCATTCCTGATTTCCAATATTTTCAGGTTTCTCTTTTGCTAAATTCGTGTTGATGGCAGCATTTAAAATAGACTCTTTATATAATTCCGCTTTGCTTCAAAAATGAGCATAAAATGCACCACGCGTCATCCTAGCGTTATTCATTACCTCATCAATTGATACGTTATTAAATCCTCTCGCGGTAAATAACTCTATTGAGCTATCTAATATCTTCTTTCTACGGCGTTTTTTGTGTTCTTGTGAGAGTGGCATATCTCAATCCAAGGTAAATTTAATATGATGTTGAACACATCATATTCCCGACTACCATGTAACTTTCGGAAACAGGAAGGAAAAAAATAATGGAAAACAAAATTACAGGTTCTTGTTATTACGGAAAAATACATTTTGAGCTAAGTAACAATCCAAAATTAGTAGTTAATTGCCATTGTGATGATTGTAAGAAAAGAAACGGTTCCGCTTTTTCAACCTATATTGCGGTGTCAGAAAACGATTTTCATTTATCCCAAGGTGAGAATGTTATAAAGCAGTTCGAAGCTGAAAACATAGGTATTAAGTATTTTTGCACTGAGTGTGGAAGTCCAGTTTATAATAATAATTTTCGCTTACCGGGATTAAGTCTCATTTTATACGGAGCTCTTACCAATCCTGCCGCTTTTAAGTCAAAATTTAATGTTTTTTGCTCGACTAAGCACACCTGGGTAGATTACATAAACAATATACCAAGTTTTCAGGAGACAATAGAAAGGTAAGGTGATTGAGGAATCAAGTGCCTAACAAGGGCTGTAAAGCGGTTCGCCGCGAGGTTTGTGCTGAATAGCACAAGCCTAACATTACTCTGGCTGCCGCTTACACCGACGTTTGAATGCACGCTTTCTTAGGACTTTAGAGATCCTTGAGCGTCCGGTCATGGCAGGTTGTGTGAGCTCAAAGCTAATGATGTTAATTTACACTAAATTATTAGTCCATCAGATAACAGCGAACTTTCCATGCATTCAGCAAGTTAGTTAGTTTTATGTGGTCAAAAATTTAATACAGTTGCTGGCCCAACTTTAGGTGTAATTCAATAGTTACGGTACAATGCAAGGGAATATGTTTATTAATTTTAAGAGATCATTATGAGCTTATCTTCCTCAAAGCAAAATTGTTATTTTTGCAAAGTAGTCAATGGCGAAGCCGATCCATTTATATTCGAGAACCGATCATTCGTTAGTATATTTGATACCAATCCAGTGAATCCTGGTCACGCACTGATTATGCCCAAAAGGCATGTTGCTTCGATTTTTAGCTTGAATGAAATAGAACATGATGACTATTTTGATGCGATTTATGGTGTCAAACAGGTTGTAGAATCAACGGATATGAAATCACTCTACGAGGATATGCTCAAGAGAGACTATCTTGAAGGTCGCCCTAAAGAACATATTGAAATGGTTCTGAAATTACCATTTCTGGGAGACCTACCCAATGCCTATACACTCGGAAATAATGATGGAAGAGAAGCAGGACGAAGTATCGATCACTTGCATGTCATTATGTTACCTCGTTACAAAGGAGACGTAGAAAATCCAAGTGGCGGTATCCGGAATGTTATTCCTAGCCGAGCTCAATATAAAAGGTTGTGAGGTGTGATTAGCTTGCTTTATGAGCGTGATCTAGAGGGACGGCCATCCATAAGATTGGAATATCTCATTAATACTGACTTTAGAGGATTTGTGCGTCCGGTTAGTGCAGTTAACCAGAAGTATTCTGATGTGTCCGTTAATTGGTGGTTCATACTGTTAGCGGAAGCTGAAGTTACTCATTACATCCGTACGGATTCTCCTAATAGCCGACTTTCCTTGTTTCTCCACACCTGACATTAATCTAGGTGAAAATCTAAGATTGGTATTGGTGGGCCAAACCTATTTAACCTCGTTGGTCAATAAATCAGATTTATCCCTAATAATATCAATAGATTAACAAACTTCATGCAAGCAATTGACATAAGTAACTATACGAAGTATAAATATATACGTCGTATAGCTAATGGTGAGAAATGGCTCAAAGCAATAGTTCAGAATTAAGCAGGCGCGAGCGCAAGAAGCTAGCCACTCGGTTGACGATTATTGAGGTGGCGATGTCATTGTATAAGCAACAGGGATTTCACGAGACATCCATGGAACAGATTGCAGATCAAAGTGATATATCCAAGGCGACTTTATATAAGTATTTCGAAGTCAAAGAAGCCATTATCGCGGCCTATTGGCAGGAACGAATTAAGAAATCTAAGGATGAATTGCAGCAACTCATCACTAAAAACCCTGATACGCGCTCCCGCCTGGAAGCGGCGTTTCGCGGAATTATGCAATACATCATGCAAAGCCGAGAACTGTATGAGATTTATATCAGCTATCGTATGGCGCACATTACCAAACCGGAAATCAACGAGAAGTTGCGCAGTGGTAGCGCGGAAAGCGCCGCCGCCATTATTCAGGCAGGACAGGAAAGTGGCGAAATTAGAACTGATATTCCTTTGAAAGTAATGGTAGGCAATTTGGAGTTGCTCTCGCTGATGCAATCAATGATGTGGTTGCGTTATCCCGAGCAGTTTAACCTCGATGAAAGTTCAAAAATGTTTGCGGAGTTATTTTTAAACGGAGCAGCAAACCATGCAAAACAATAATGCCTTATTCAACAAAATGGAAAAAAGTGAATTTTTACTCAACTGGACCGACGCGTTGGAAGCAGGTCCCAATATGGTGGGTGGTAAAGCATGGAACCTCGGCCGGCTATCTCGGTATGGCTTTGATGTGCCGGTAGGTGGTGTGATACCGGTTTCGGTATACAAGGATTTCATTGCTTACAATCAGTTAGAGACAGAAATTACAGATATTACACGTACTGTGTCTCTTGATAATATCCATACGGATCGCGTTAAAATGCAGATTGAACAAATAAACCAAAAAATACGCCATACTGACTTCTCTAAAGACTTTGTTAGCGCCTTACAAGGTGAACTGAGCGGCTACCAGCTGCTGAATACACCTGTTGCTGTGCGCTCATCGGCCACGTTCGAAGATTCCGCCAAGGCGAGTTTCGCCGGTATCCATGACTCTTTCCTAAATGTTAAAAGCTTTGAAAATATCCTATCAGCAATTAAAGCTTGCTTCGCATCTATATGGACACTTCAAGCTATCGCCTACCGGCGCAAGATGGGAGTTGACGACAGCAAAGTGCAGCCCGCGGTGATTGTTATGCAATTCATCGATGCGGACTCGGCGGGTGTGGCGTTTAGCTGTGATCCGGCATCGGGCCGGGAAGATGTTTGCCTTATCAGTGCCAACTTTGGCTTGGGGGAGTCAGTGGTTAACGGCAGCGTTGATCCCGACACTTATTATGTTGAGCGTGCGACCTATCGCACCCTAGAAGAGAACCTTGGCTCTAAGAAAATCATGACCGTGGCCCTAGAAAATGGCGGCACTGGTGAACAAGCGGGAGCCCACGGTCTACGCCGTGTGCTTAACAAGGAGCAACAGCAGCAGTTAAGTATACTGATTAGCAGGATTTTTTCAGCCCTCGGAGACTTAGAGCAACATGCAGATATCGAGTGGGCTCTAAAGGATGAGCAATTTTATTTACTTCAATCCCGACCTGTCACGGCTTTACCGCGCTACACCGAGGAAGCTATACAAGATCAAGCCGATATTTGGTCTAACGCTAATTTGCGCGACGCCGTACCCATGGTTATTCCTTATCTACAACGCGATTCCATGATGCGGAACCTAAACAGGACAATATTGGCGCCGTTCAAAGAAATCGGCTACCAGGTCAAGCCAGGGTTGGCTGTAGCAAAATATATTAGGGGACGTGCTTACTTCAATACGGGCCTTTATCAATGGCTGTTGTATGACTCAATTGGACTAAAGCCTAAAGATCTGAATCTGTATATGGGCGGTCATCATCCAGATATTGATATACCTGAAAGGTCTCCATATCTGGGAAAACACGGCCTGCGACGCATGCGGATGATGTTGAAAAACATGCGTTTGATTTCCCGATATCAAAAACAACAGCAGCTGTTTTTTCATCAAGTGGACGAGTTTGTCGATAGATTCAAAAATACCAGTGTGAGCGATTTATCTGATGTGGAATTTCTTGACTTCGTGGAACATACAGAGAACCAATTCCTTGGTTTCACAGACAAGTATATGGCATTGTGCGGCGGGGTAGGTCCGTTTGGTATCGCGATTAAACTCTTGCAGCCCGAATTCGGAGACGAAGCTATCGGTATCGTCAACGCCCTGGCTTCTGGCCAAGGTGACTTACCCAGTGCCAAACAAGGATACCAATTATTAGAGCTAGCGGAATTGGTGCGAGTGGATAACGATGCAAAAACTTTTTTAAGCAATCCCGAATTTAATGCCAATCAGTGGCCGACATTGCCCGATCATTCACCGTTTAAGCAAGCGTTTCAACACTATCTGAATACATACGGTTTTCGCTCAACTTATGAAATGGATTGTTCCAAACCGCGCTGGTCGGAAGATCCCAGCTACTTGTTGAAAAACATTGCTAACAGCATTGATACTGCCGATTCCGCCGGACACAAACAACGCCAGCGACAAACCTATGAATTTGCCAAACATCAGCTAAAAGAAAGAGTAGGTTATCTAAAACGAAAGTGGATAATGGGACTTATTAAACAGGCTGTTAGTGGGGCGGAGACTAGGGAAAAAGCTAAGTCTTACACTGTCAAGCTTTCGCAATTAACCCGGAGTATCTTTCTAGAAGCCGGTCGGCGGCTGCGGCAAAAAGGCCTTATCAATGATATTGACGATGTGTTTTATTGTACACAAGCCGAAGCCTATGCGGTATTGAAAGGTTATTGGGATGGCCGTGCACTGCCACTGATAGTAGAAGAGCGTATAATATCTATGGCAGCCCTCTCGGCAGAACCAGCCCCAGACGTTGTTGTTGATGACGACATGGTTTTTGCAAAAGCGCCATCACCGGAGGTGGGTAACCTATACAAAGGCATCGGAGTGTCAGCCGGCGTAGTTGAGGGAAGAGCAGAAATCATTTTTCGTCCTGAAGAGGGCGAGCGCTTAACGCCGGGGGACATTATGGTGGCTCCTTCCACTGATCCCGCATGGACACCGCTTTTTATACACGCAGGCGGAATCGTTCTGGAAACCGGTGGTTACACATCACATGGCTCCATTGTCGCCCGAGAATATGGCATACCGGCAGTAGTAAATGTCGCAGGGGCACTGAAGCTGATTAAAAATGGTCAAAAATTAATAGTAAACGGTAACAACGGCACGGTAATACTAAACTCGATTTCTGATATTAAAAGCAACTAAAGAGTTAGTAATAAATAATTAAAATGTAAAACGGTTTGCTATCTAAAAGATATTGATCAATGCGGAAGTCACTCTTTACAAAAATTATAAGGCGCAGTACAAAATTTATGCAAAAGGATTTACATGGCCAATTCAAATAGAATACATCTCTGGGTGCTAGTAATACTGGCATTCACAAGTGGCTGCAGTTCTTCAGACTCAGAAGACCCCAAGCCTGTGTCTATAACAGTGAACGATGTGCAAATTGCTGAAGGTTTCGATGGAACCCTCACCCAGGCAAATTTCACCATATCGTTGTCTAGCACCCACTCAAGCGCTGTGTCTGTCAGTTATATTACGGAAAACGGTGACGCCATTGCCGGTGAAGACTACCAAGCTGAAGAAGGCAGCGTAACTATTCCTGCTGGAAGTACTACGCATAGAGTGACCATTGACGTCATTGGTGACATCGTAGGGGAAGAGGACGAAACCTTTAACATTCGATTACATACACCCGTAAATGGTGAAATCAAAAAGCCAGTGGGCGTAGCAACTATATTGAATGATGATCCTACCCAAATAGCCCCTACGCCAATCCCGGTAACCACCACTGGAGAATTACAAATATTTTTTGATACTGTGTATAGCAATGTCTTTCGCAATTATTCCTGTAGATACTGCCATTTGATGGGTAGCAATGCTAGAGGCGCATTCGCTGATGCAAATGTGAGTATTGCTTTGAACTCCTTTCTGCAATATGTAAATCCTGCGGATACTAAGGAAATCCGTGATCAATCGGCTATGGTTACCACGGTTGAAGACGGTCACTCATGTTGGACAACGGATTGTACGGCAGCTGCCGATGAACTTCGAATGCAAATCGATGCTTGGGTAGCGGGACTAAGTGGCGGAGGTACTGTGACACCACCAAATCCGGGCTTTCCTATTGTGGAACAATATTTACAAGCCCCGCCATCGGAAACCATCATTTCGTTGAAGCCGTTTGATGCCTCGCGGGATTTACCCGATTTGTTTCAGCCGCTTTACAATTTGGTGGAGACAAACTGCAGTGCTTGTCATGGTTCAACACCGGTGAATGCAAACGTTCCGGTGTTTGCTCATAGCAATATCAACACGGCCTATGAAGCCGTTTCCACTCTGAACCTTGTAAACCTCAGTTTCCCCGAGCTATCCGATTTGTATATAGTATTAACGCAGCAACATGAATGTTGGAGCAGTTGCGACGCCAATGCCGCACAAATACTGACTTTGATTAGTGATTGGTCCGATGATCCAGCCGTAACCGCTGTTCCTTTTGACAACACTATTCCTACCAGCGGCGCTGTCAGGCTAGGGCAATCCCAAGTGATGGGATCTGAAATGCGCTACGACGGCAATATCATTGCGAAGTATAGTTTTTCTGAAGGCATGGACGGTGATCCGAATAACGATTCAGTTGCAAGGGATAGTAGCGGGGTAGAGCCAGCGATTGATTTAACCATCAATGGCAATGTGCAATGGCTTGATAAGTTTGGTATTCGTATTTCACAAGGCGGTTCTGCAATCAGCGACGCTGTTACTGCGACCCAAAAACTGTACGACCTTTTGGTCAGCCAAGGTGAATATTCAATCGAAGGATGGGTTAAACCGCTTAATACCACCCAAACAGGTTCAGGTGGTAGCAATAACGAAAGCGCCGTCATCGTCAGCTACGGTTTTGAAGGTAACCGAAATTTTAGTTTTGGCCAAGATCAATCGGCCTATCAATTTTTTGATGAGCTTATTGACCGTATCGCTGCACCAGCATTTACCACCCCTGCCACTACGGATTATGTTCTACCCGAACTTCAGCATATAGTTCTTGCTTATTCTGGCGCTGTAGGTCGACGATTATTTATTAATGGCCAACCGATTTTATGCGACACTGACATAGAGGTAGATGGCAACGACTACTTAAGCGCGTGCAGTCATATCAAGCAGGGCGAGAAGGCGGTATCACCGTTATCATATTGGAATCCTTCTTTATACTTATCACTTGGCAATGACGACAGCAGCGCAAATCAATGGTTGGGTGATATCCGGTTTCTTGCTATTCACAAGCAAGCACTTACGCAAAAACAAATCTTGCATAACTTTGACGCCGGTGTTGGATTCCGCTTTCACTTGCTATTCGATATCAGTAATATTCCTGGTGTCATGGGCGTTGGTAATCAAAGTTATATCTGGTTTAAACTTTTCATAGACGACAACAACAATTACATTATCCACTCACCCATGTTTGTGGATCTTGAGTTAGTCGTTGCTCCCACAATTAACTTTGCGGTTAAGGGAATAAAAATAGGTATAAATGGCCGAGAAGCAAATGTTGCCCAGACCTTCAGTGACTTGGGTGTAACCGAACCGCTAATCGTTAACGAAAATCCAATGACACTAGGTACCGGTGCAGTGGTTATCCCGTCAGAAATGGGGGCAATGCAGGAACAGTTTTTTCTCATATTTGACGAAATTGCCGGCGTTCAAGTGGTACCGTAGGTGTGAACGACTCAATCACGCTTACTCTTATTTTGCGCTGGACTTACAGTGATTGTTGTGCTTAATAAGGTTTATATCAAACGCACTGACCCGCTTCATAACTATTATGAACATAGATATTACGCAAAGTGCGTATAAAACTGTGCCAACTATTACGTGGGTAACATCAGTCTTATGAAAATACAAAGAAGAATGGATTTATTTTGTTCACCTGAAAGATGCTTTTTAGTAAGTAAAAAAGCCTAAACTATTACAGCCCATAAAATATGGGAAGAAAAAACTATTTGGTCAAAATCAGGGTGTTTTGTTTTGGTCCGTTTGGTTACCTATATATAAATGTATATTGGCGTGATCATTTCAGATGAGAAAGGTAAATACTACTTAGTACTTAGAGACAAGGGGCATGGTACGTTTATTCAAAAATGGGATCATGTTATTCAGGTAACCAATATGGAACATGGTTGCACATATACCGATACAGTAGATATTGAGGCAGGTTTTCTCACTCCGGTTATCACAGAATTTGCATGGTATTTTTACCGTTATTGTCAGAAACGCTGGAAAACACTCGATAAAAATGGTCTTGAATAAAGCTGAGTACTAAACATCGATTTCGTGTATGAACTCCTTTAGACGTAAGCGTCCGGCCTTAGAGGTTGGACGCTTACATTTATCCGGATACATGGAGAATGCATAATAGTTTAGGAGATGCGCTTAAGGAGAATGGCGACGAGGAATTAGCAGTGCTAAGTTATGAAAAATCATTGCAGCGGGAAAGGTCTGCTCTGGCTCAACAAACGACGATGTGAGCGTCTGCTTAAATTAAGTCAGTGCCAAGGTATGGGCGCCGACTATGAAGGTCCGTAACCGCTGCATTCCTGTAATCCGGTTTTCGAAAATGAGAGTCGGTTCTAAGATGGTAAGCGGAAATTAGTTTGTCAAATAGCAATCCGGCAAGCCGGCGCGCATAATTGTAACGTCCTTTCGTTTGCTAAGTTGGTTTTTAGGTGAATGCGTCGGGATTTCTTTTTTCACACGCCTATAAATAAAAAAGCCCGGACAGTGCCGGGCTATGCTACGAAATATTTTATAATTGTTATTAACTTTTCTTGCGTCGAGCAAATCCTAATCCAACAAGACCAAGGCCCATTAGGGCGAGACTAGCAGGTTCGGGAACTGATACCGCATCGTATGTGTACGCGATAGTAACATTTCCATACCACTGACTACTTCCACGGCTGTAACATGAATCACCAGTATCATTGTTATCACATAAGAGATCAGTAGACATACTGTTGATGAAGTCTAACTCGACATAGTCACCTCCAACCTTCACAAAATCCTGTATATCAATACTATTTAAATCAAGTATTCCATTGAAGTTCGTGTCCACAGCATTATCTTGTTGATAGCAACCCGTTTTGTAGCCAAAAATTAACCCATCACGTACCGTGCTGTTAACATCGGACTTATCACAATCAACGTACAAAGTGCTAGTTAGACTATTGGAAGAACCAGAAGGGTCAACAAGAAGGATAGATGCATCATACTCAGCTGTAGCAGTAGCCCAAGTATCGTTATTGTAATTGTTATATTGGTTAGTACAAAAAGAGAAAAAACCATCGAAACAGACTTCAGTCACTGATGAATAAGTGCCGGTGTTATCCGTAGCACCCACTGTCAGGCTACGGTTCCAAGTTGATGAAAAGGAAATATCTACATCAGTCAGGATACCCAGGCTAGCATCAAACCCCAGAAGTTGGGCATTATCTATGAAACTTTTAACACCTGACGATACCGACGCATCTGTAGTATTCAGCTGCGTGGATGTTGATACATAAAATGTATCCGTGTATTCAATGACAAGAGCCTGCACAGAACCAACGCCCAACACTGACAAAACCACCCCAACAGATAAACCACGTATTAAAGACATAACTAACACCTCCAAGCTTTTACTTTCTATCGATTAGACAGCCACGCGCACACGACTGAAAAAAATTCTTGTAAAAAAATCCACAAACCGCGTGACCACGATTCAAAAAAGTACGTTTTAAATCCGGATAATAAAAGGGGGATGGTTACCGCGTTGTTGTGCTTCTTTACACCTAATTTTCATTCTTGGTTAATTTTTATACTAAAAGCAGAAATAATGCCAGTTTGATAATGGCTTATTATTTCAGTAGGTTATCGCTGCTGTGGAGTGCTGGTTTAGAAAGGCTGTAAAAGATACCGACATAAGAACTTATAAGTCTTAAGGTTATCAAATAGTCGCACCGAATAGAAAAAGATGCGGTCTTCGCATGATGTGGCTGTAGTTAATCGATCAAATGGCGTTGAGAAAAAGGGCGCTAATTCGATATCTAAAGATATTGTTGGCTTAGTATCCGTACTAAGTACAATTTTTTGACTTTTCATTTGAGATAAGGGAGTGGGGATCGATTATTTCTTTTTCGACTTTCGCCACTCCAAAGGCTGAATAGGATTAGTATCAGACCATAGGCCGAGGCGGATTGCGCTTTGTTTTTACCGGTCGTACAGTGACAGGTATTTACCATATTATCTGTAATTTGATATAAACGATGCATTCAATCAGCGCAAATTAGAATCTCCGCTATAACCATGTAAAAGCTAGCCATATTCATCAAGTTGGCGCTTTGCGCCCTTATGTGAAGCCTCATATAAGGGCAATTATGTAAAGTTGTTGATTATGTGAAGTCGCAAGTCTGAACACGCGTTTACCCCTACCTACAGGTGTAAACGCGGATTGCGACCTTCACATAATTACTGCGTTTTCACAAAGTCGATCAGTGAGTCTGGCGCCCTATAACGCTGGATTTTGTACACCGGTTCATGAAGCACTGGCCAGTGCGCATTCCTTTAAGACCAGATCAGCTTCGATAACTTACCCAGAATACGAACCTGACGACGGCGCGTTCCTATTGGCAATCCTTGTATACCGCGCGTGTGGTTGTCGATGCGGGATAGTTCTACTGCAATAAAATCGATGTGTACCGCAGATAGCCGCGCGTTTGGTGCGGCTTGATGCTAAGTGAAGTGTCTCATATTGGTCTCCTTTCGTGGTTATCCCACTGCGAACGACCACAGGATTTATGTAAAGCATTTTGCAGTTCCATCCGTCGCTGGCCCGCTTATCGTCTACCTTTTAATGCACACGATTCCATTTACTTCACATAATCAACAACTTTACATAAGTGCTCAAAGCCGTCACTTGTTGTTTTGACAGTTCAGAGAATACTTGAAATCGAATTCGTTAGTGCGATTATTAAAAGGGAAGGTGAACGCTACGTGGTTCACAATAAAAATTGATAAAGCAATTCAGCGAGAAATTAATTAACTCAATAACTAAAGTCCGGTTACGCGCTGACCTCTATTAAGCAAGAGCTTATCGGGCCGGTCAACTGGGTCTCTTCTGTGCCCTTATGTGAAGCTTCACATAAGGGGACAACCCGGCCAGCATGGCTGGGGCACGGTCATGGCAACCGACACCGCGTTTGTTATCGGATGCCTGGCGCTGTTGGGCTCGCGAATTCCCAAAA
>Ga0209536_100001299_pt1 | contig 41484 bp, 38 predicted proteins | sample DeeMarSeWOR28_12_FD_187461 | JGI IMG/M metagenome (GOLD analysis project Ga0209536, IMG submission 187461) | Marine sediment microbial communities from White Oak River estuary, North Carolina - WOR-2-8_12 (SPAdes) (version 2) | ecosystem: Environmental > Aquatic > Marine > Intertidal zone >...
GGTTTCTATCCAGGTCTGCTCGTGTATTAATTCAAAATATTCGCTGATATCAAAATCGTACTTGACAGAAGCTAGGGTATCCTTCTCTTCGGCCCGTACCATCAGGGCCGATACTAAAAATAAGGCTGTTAGAAAAAATGTTATTGTTTTCATGATAAATCAAAATAAAATACTGAATCAAGACAATCATATATTTGAACACAAAATTATATTAATTAATTATAAAAAAAACGAAATATAATATGGAATTATTATTTCATTACATATTTCTTTGGGAGAAAATGGGGTTTGATCCTGCCGGATCCTGAAATTTTATTCTGAACGAACTGTTGTTGGTGGTGCAATATTCTGATATCCCTTGAAATACCTTAAGAATTGCCTGCATTGGGATGTCGCAGGTTAATCTTCTAAAATCCAATATTTTTTAGCCTGGGCCTTCAAATGGGATATACTATCAGGATAATAATAAGAAAATTCTACCCATTAAAAATTTTTAATACCTTTAGTATAAATGTGGAATGAAAAATATGTATAGCTGTATAGATTTACAATAATAATTTCTCCGGATATTGAATTTTAATATTTCTAAACGGCAAGCTTATTGGATACTGCAATTGTTCGGGTGGAGTGCCTGGGCAACGTTCAATATACTGTTGTTGTTCTTCCTCGAAAGCGCCACCCTCAATAAATCCGTTATTATTTTCATCCTTTCCGGGTATTACTTGTTGTCAACACATTTCCTGCGCTATGTCATACTCAAGAACAAATGGCTCGACCTGTCGCTTCTCCAACTCCTGCCCAGGATCCTTGCGCTGACCATTGTCCTGGCCATAAGCAATTATCTGATCCACATTATTGCTTCTACGCTGCTGAACACAATAGATGTTCAGAGCGACCTGGATCCGATGGTCATTATCGGATATTTATTGTTATCGGTGTTGTATTATATTATATGGTCGGCCATCTACCTGGTGTTTCATTATTTTGAAAGATACAATGCTTCCTTAAAATATGATGCCATAGTCTATGAGATCGAGTTGAACAGGCTTAAGTCTCAGTTGAATCCGCATTTTATATTCAATGCCCTGAACAGCATACGCGCCCTGGTGGATGAGGATCCGGTAAAATCAAAGCGGGCCATTACGCAACTCTCCAACATACTCCGAAACTCCCTGATCATGAATAAACGCAAACTGATCGATTTTAACGATGAGATAAAGACGGTCAGGGATTATCTTGATCTCGAAGCCATACGATTGGAGGAAAGACTCAAGATAAACATTGATATAGCGCCCGAAGCAGATTCCTTCCAGATCCCGCCATTGATGATACAGACCCTGGTGGAAAACGGTATAAAACATGGTGTGGCCACCCTGACGAAAGGAGGATTGATAAGCCTAAAAGCCTGGCAGGATGACGACCACCTGAAAATTCAAATCCGGAACAGCGGTCAGTATGTCAACGGGGCCGGGGTTGAAAATACGGGGTATGGACTTGAAAATACCGAACAGCGATTGAATTTGATTTTTGGACAAACGGCAACATTCAATATAGGGAATGAGGACAACAACACCGTTTTAACGGAAATAACCATACCGCAGAGTTACTGACCCGATATTAAAGACGATTGATCGAAAAAATAAGAAGATATGAAAGCATTGATTATAGACGATGAAAGGCTGGCGAGGAAGGAACTGACCAATCTTTTAAAGGACCATCATGAGATCGAGATCATTGGAGAAGCGGTCAACGCTGATGACGCCTATCAGAAGATACTGTCACTTGACCCGGATTTACTCTTCCTGGATATACAGATGCCTGGTAAAACAGGATTTGAGTTGCTGGAAATGCTGGACAGGGTTCCTAAAGTCATTTTTACCACAGCCTATGATGAATATGCCCTGAAAGCATTTGAGGTGAATGCGCTTGACTATCTGTTGAAACCCATACAGCCCGAGCGTCTGTCAGAAAGCATAAAGAAATTATTCAGCCAGGAAGAGACACAACCTGTTCAGGAAGAATCGCCAAAGCAGAAAAAGCTGGGGGCGAATGACCAGGTATTTGTGAAGGATGGGGACAAATGCTGGTTTGTAAAGCTGGCAGATGTACGTCTTTTTGAATCCGATGGCAACTACATCAAGGTATATTTCGAGAATTTCAAGCCGATGATCCATAAATCCCTGAATGCGCTGGATGAGCGGTTGGATGACAGGACCTTCTTCAGGGCGAGCCGCAAACATATCATTAACCTGTTGTGGGTTGAGAAGATTGAACCCTGGTTCAATGGAGGCTTGATGGTTCAACTGAAAGGCGGGGGGCGCATCGAAGTAAGCAGGAGGCAGTCTTCAAAATTCAAGGAAATGATGAGCTTATAGAGGATCAGGCCTTTGATTGTCTACTTCCTGTTTAATTCATAATAGAACAAATCCGAATAATAATTCAGTTGCTGCCCTGACTCAGGGGGTAAGTTTTTCTTTTGTTTTCTGGCCGCAGGAAATATCCTTAGCGTTTCACTTTCCGTATGGATTTCTGCAGGCATGTTGAAATCACGGCCAACGCCATCCCATGAATACACCAGCTTAATATGGTCTTTTTTTCTCTTTTCCCTGATCCTCAGGACCGGTGCATTGTTGCGGGTCAGGAAATGATCAAAAACAGGCATGAGATCATATTCCGTCCCGGCATTGATATATGCTACAATTTCTGAACTGGTAACGGACTTGTACTTAAAATGCTGAAATGTATTGTGCAGGAGGTTGAACCAGATGGAATCGTTATTGACTGTATTGCGGATGGAATGCAGCATCCAGGTGCCCTTGTAGTAAATATCCGTGTCTATCCAGTTGTCGTAGTTCACATTGAGGGGGCCAAGCATCGGGTTCATGTTCTCTATGTTCAGTCTCTGGTCGGAGAGGTAATTCAGGGCAACCTGCTTACCGTGGAAGTATTCCATAAAAAGAGATTCCATGTACGTCGTAAAACTCTCATGGACCCACAGTTCACCCAGATCCTGAATCGATATGCAATTCCCCCAGTATTCATGTCCGCTTTCGTGGATGATTATGTAATCAAAATCATATTCGTTGTTCCGGAAATCATTTCCATAGGCGATGCCACTCTGATGTTCCATACCATAATAGGGTGTTTCTATGAGTTTATATCCGTCGCGGTAAAAGGGATAGGGTCCGAAAAATTTCTCATAGGACGTAAACATTGGCTGAACCTGGCGGAATTGTTCAGCAGCCTTGTCCCTGTTGTAATCCAGCACATAGTAATCCAGGTTCAACCTGCCATCCAATCCATCGAATGAATCCCTGATATGGGCATATTCCCCGACATTGATGGATACATTGTAGTTGTTGATCGGGTAGGTAACCTCCCATATCCATCTGTTATATCCATCCTGCAGGGGCACTACCTCCTGGAGTTTTCCATTCGATATGCCCTTCAATCCCTCAGGCACTTCGAGGGATATGCGCATGCCTTCGGGCCTGTCGGAAAGATGGTCTTTATTTGGCCACCACAGGCTGGCCCCGATCCCCTGGCAACTCACCCCGATCCAGTTCCGGTGGAGGGAATCTCTTGACCATACGAATCCACCATCCCAGGGTGGATGCTTTGCCTTGACTGGAATGCCATGATAATATATGGTTAGAGAGATTTCGCTGCCCTGCCTGATCAAGATGGGAAAACCAATGAAGAAGGCATTGAGCTCACGTTCAAACGGCAGGAGCTGCCCGTCGTACACCACGGAATCAATAGTCATGTTGGAGAAGAGGTCAAGCTGTATCCTGTCAAAATCCCCGATCGCTTCCAGATGGATGGTGTTGTATCCGGTGATGGCCTGCTGTTGTGGACGAACTCTTACCGACAGATCATAATACTGTACGTCAAAGCATGAACGAAATTCATTCAAATATCCCCGTAAAAAATCTGCCCGGCTAAGATCCTTGTCGTACCGCTCCTGGGATATACCGGGTATGATGAAGAAGAAAAAAAGAAAAATAATTAATCCGATGCGTATGGAATGATGGAGGGAGTAAACCACTGGCAATTCCTTATTTTCTTACCATTTCGATCAACTCGTTTTCCACATGCCAGTCCTTGGCGAGTTTAAGCATAGCTGTAGCCTCCATTTCAGTAATATACCCTTTCTTATTGTTGGCCTGCCACACCTGATCCAGGTATTCAAGTCTTTTAGTTTTATCGTAATTTCCTATAGTTTCATTCAGGTATTCCCGGGCCCTTTCGAATGCAGAGAGGTAATCCTTAGAAATAAACTCATTGGCCCACTTTAGTTCATTCTGCGCGTCGAGTTGCTTGGCAGTCTCATCCAGGATCTTCTGCTCATCTTCATCCAATCCGTGATAGTGAAATATCACCGATTTTAATAGAAGAAGTGCTTTTTTCTCTTCACTCGACATTTCAGGATAGTTTTACACCAAATATAATATAATCTCGACTTAATTTTGGCGCTATTTTAATAAATTGTTCGTACAGCTTCAATCGTTTTTATCAATAAAAAACAAATCGCTGGAAATTTTATCCGCAATTAACATGCCTTTTTTAGATAATTGTATTTTACCATCATTAAATGTGGCTAAATTGAGTTTTACAAGGTCTTGAATATAACTTTTATAATACGATTCCAGATCAACACCAAACCTATTCCGAATAAGGGAAAGATCTGCACCCCATTGTGTTCTCAACCCGGTAAGCAGTATCTCATTGATCGAATCAGCTCTGGACAGTACCTCTTCTGCCGCAGGTATATTCCCCTTTTTGATGGCCTGTATATACCTGGAATTATTGTTTATATTCACCTGCCTGGATCTTGCATTGAAGGAATGCGCAGAAGGCCCTATGCCAAGGTAGGGCACCTGTTTCCAGTAGCTGCTGTTGTGCCTTGAAATAAAACCTGGCATCGCGAAATTGGAAACTTCATAATGGAGGTACCCGGCACCGGTCAAAGCCTCCACGATATATTCATATTCATTGGCGGCCTGATCGTCGGAAACTTTATCGATCTTGCCTTTCTCCAGCCAATTGCCGAATACCGTTCTTTTCTCAATGGTCAGGCTGTAGGCGGATATGTGCGCAGGACGCAATTGCAACATGTGATTGACATCCTTCTTCAGGATTTCCAGGCGGCCTTCCTGTATAGAGAAAATCAGATCCAGGTTCAGGTTCAAAAATCCAGCCTCGACAACATTTCTGATGGCCAGGAAGCTTTCTTCCGAACTGTGTGCACGGTTCAGATAGCTTAAGGTGTCGTTATCGAAACTCTGTACTCCGATGCTCAGTCGGTTAAATCCCAGGTCCGCGAGATCTTTTGCCTTTTGCCTTTTCAAATCATCAGGATTGGCCTCAATGGTTATTTCAGCATCATCAGATACCTTATGGTTCTCATATATGGCATCCAGAAGCCTGGCCAGTTCTCCCTTATCCAATATCGATGGCGTGCCCCCGCCAAAATACACAGTATCTACATCTTCATGTCCAAGATAGTCTTTACGCAGCGCTATTTCCGATATCATGGCAGCGATCAGATCCTGTTTCAGGCCGAAAAATGTACTGAAATGAAAATCACAGTAATAGCATGCTTGTTTACATAAGGGAATATGAAGGTAAATTCCTGCCAATTTTAGATATTTATGTTAAAATAATTCTCCGGTGCGGATAATAAAAATACTATACCTCATTTTATTCTTGCTGTCAACGGCTAATCTGCCTGCTTCCGCCCAGCAGAAAAAGGTATTTGGCATGTCCATCTCGGAAAAGGATGAGAAGACATTACTTGATCTGGGCCTGCTGGAGCTTTTCAGGGACCGGGTGAGTGATCAAAAGACACTCAAACAGTGGATGTCCCTGGTTTATGAAAATGGGTATCTCCTGGCCAATTATCGACTGATAGAAGAAGACTCCCTTCATTACACGGTGTTCCTTGAGGTGGGTGATGCTTTTGTCTGGGCATCCCTGGAGCAGGGAAACCTGCCGGATCAGGTTTTGTATAAAACCGGCTATAAGAACAGCTTCTTTAACCAGGGCATTGTCAATTTCAGAAGAGTATCGAGGCTCTTCAGAAAAGTTATCGGGTATTCGGAAAACAATGGATATCCATTTGCCAGCATTCAACTCGAAGCACTGGAAATTGAGGGTGGCAGGGTCTCTGCCCGGATCGACTACAATCCCGGACCGTTCATTACATTCGACAGCATTACCCTGATCAACAAAAACAAGATCAAACCAGGTTATCTAGGCGCCCTGTTGAACATGAAGCCTGGATCGACCTATGACCAAAGAAAGGTGGATGCTATCCCGGGATTGATTGGCCAGATACCTTATATCACCCTGCAGGAAGATCCCGTCCTCTATTTTGCCAATGAACAATGCCGGATCAGCCTCGCGCTTAGCGATCAGAAGGCCAGTGCTTTTGATGGCATCGTTGGTTTCCTGCCCAATGAAAACGAGGAGGGAAAACTGCTAATAACCGGTCAGTTATATTTACACCTGCAGAACCTGTTCAGAAGCGGGAAAAACCTTGAGCTCAACTGGCAGAAAGTGAATGTGCAATCGCAGGACCTGCATGTACAATATGGACATCCCAGATTATTCCGGAGCCCGATTGATCTTGAATTTAGTTTTAACCTCTATAAACAGGATACGACTTTTCTAACAAGGGACCTGGGGATCAACCTGTTTTACAGTAATCATAAAAAAGGAAAGATAGGGATCAACTACCTTCGGGAGGCATCGCGACTGTTGGCTACGGAACCTATGAATACTGCCGGAGACCCCTTCTACGCTGATTACAATTTAAACTATTATGGATTGGCCTACCGCCTAAACACCCTTGATCATCCCTTCTTTCCCACCACTGGATGGCAGCTCAACATCGGAGTCGATGCGGGCAATAAACATATCATTAAAAATGCCAGTATCGATGAAGATTTCTATGAAGGACTGCCGGAACAGGGCATTCAGTGGAAACTGTTGGTCCGTGCAAGCAAGTATTTTTCATTGAGACCCAGGAATATCCTGCATGTAAAAGTATCCGCAGGATACATGGACGGAGACCAGCTGTTCTTAAATGACCTTTTCAGGTTGGGCGGACTGAATACGATAAGGGGTTTCAATGAAATGTTTTTCTATGCCTCCCGATACGCGGTAGGAACGCTGGAATACAGGTATTTGTTTGAAAATGAATCCCAGCTGCTGGTATTTCTGGATGGTTCCCTCCTGGGTCATAATCTCGAAGGCGCCTCCTATTCCGATAATCCAATAGGTACGGGAGCAGGAATAAGCATTTCTACCAAAGCGGGTTTATTGAATGTGATCTATGGGATAGGGATGTCAAATGATCAGTCCTTCAATTTTAAGTATTCCAAGATCCATATTGGATACACGGGGAGATTTTAATATGGAACATTACCGGTTTGATCTATACAGTTACTTATATTATACTATAATTCGGTGGACACTAAGGATGTTTTTCTATTTTTGTACTGAAAGAAATTTATAGTGAGGATTATCTTCTACAATCGACATGCATTGTTTCTGCTATTGCTGATTCTGGCATCGTTCACGCAAACTACAGCTGCAGAGGAAAAATACTATTATAAAGTTAAGGACCTGAGGAGTGACTGGAAGGTTTTTTCTGAAGAAGAAAATGCCCTGGTGCCCTTCATTGAATCGGTGAACGGAAAATCGAAAAGCATATATCTTATCCTCAATGCCGGGGAATACCGTGATAATGGCCTATATATCCATTTCAGGAAAAAGTCTGCGCTTTTCGCTAACAACAAACTCATTTATAATGCGGAAGAGCCGCACAGTTTCATTTTTTCTATCGACAGCCTGGCCAGGAGATACGGAAGGGGGCAATTGTTGCTTTCGGTATATTCCGTAGGCGGGATCAATGATCTTGAGACAAGCATTGTTTCCTATTCTGAGAAAAACAGATCGCTGCTCAGCGGGATCGATCATCTGCCAATTCTTGATCGTAATACCGGGCCGGTCTGGGATTTTATGAAAATTGGCATGATCCTTATACTGATACTCTATGTAGTACTGGTAAACATCGGCAGCCGGGTATTCAATGACTATTATAATATAATCAATTCTTTCCTCAGGGCAGGTACCGATGAATTCCTTAACCGGACGAAAAAAATAACCCGCATAGATCTGGTGTTTATTCTGGTCCTGGCCATTGTAGCTTCTTTTTTTATTGTGATCAGTGTATTTGAAACTGCGATATCTGAGCAAAGTTATGTACTTGTATCAATTGGAAGGCTGTTTTCAAAATGGCTGGCGGTGTTTCTCCTGATTGTTGTCTGGTTAATTATACGATTCATAGTGATATCATTATCCAGTGATCTTTTTAAAATGAGGGATGTTGGTACCATTCACACGTTTGAATATCTGAGGGTAACAAATTTCTACAGTCTATTCATATTTATTTTATTTATATTAACCCTGTTCGTGATCCGGATAGACCTTGGACTTTTTATCAATATACTCCTGTATTCCCTGGTTACCATTAGTTTGATACGGGCCGTTGTCCTCTATTTTAAATTTTTGAATTCTTCTGACTACACAAAATTATATTTATTTGCTTACCTTTGCAGTGCTGAATTATTACCTGTTATAATCGGATTTAGAATTTTACTTAAATCAGATCTTATACACATTGTCGTGTAGCATTTAACAATAAAATCAGATAGGTAAAGCCATGATGTTAGAAAAGGAGAGATTACAAAAGGTAAAGAGTATATTAGTTTCACAGCCAGAGCCTCAGAATGGCAGTTCCCCGTACGATAATCTAAAGTCGAAATACGACCTGAAAATTGACTTCAGGCCTTTCATACAGATCGAACCTGTTTCCCTCAAAGAATTCAGGTCCCAGAAGATCGACATATTGCGCCATACGGCCATCATTTTTACCAGTAGAAATGCCGTTGACCATTTGTTTAAACTAGCGGCTCAGATGAAGGTTGAGATGCCTGCGGATATGAAATACTTCTGCATTTCCGAGCAAACCTCCAACTACCTGCAGAAATACATTGTTATCAGAAAAAGAAAGATATTTACAGGATCCAAAACGGCTATGGACCTCATAGAGATCCTGAAGAAGCATAAGAACGAGAGATTTCTTTTCCCCTGCAGTAATATCCGTAAAAATGACATTCCGGATTTCCTGGTTGAGAATGAATATGATTTCTCCGAAGCTGTGATTTACCGTACTGTAGCCAGTGATCTGTCAGACCTCGCTGAAGTCAATTACGATATCATTGCTTTCTTCAGTCCTTCCGGAATCACATCATTATTCCATAATTTCCCTGATTTCAAGCAGAACAATACCAGAATCGCAGCTTTTGGGCCCACAACTGCCCAGGCTGTCAAAGATGCCGGATTGATCCTTGATATTCAGGCCCCGCATCCCAATGCACCCAGTATGACCGGTGCGCTCGAGATGTATATCAGAAAAGCCAATGGATTAGACTGATTCTGTATTCTGCCTGCGCAGGCAAAGATTTTTTACTTTCTATTGTTTTTCTTATATATTAGTAACATAATTACTAAACTTTTTAATAAAGTAATTGGTTTTTCATTTGATGCGCCGCGGACTATTATCAATACTATTATTGATCGCTGGATATGTTGCCTTTGGGCAACAGGATCCTCAGTTCAGCCAGTACATGCTGACTGAGATCTATTACAATCCCGCCTATGCTGGAATTCCCGGCTCCGCTGAATTTGCAGCTTTACACAGGACCCAATGGTTGGGGTATGAATCCACCTTCGATGGCGCTGGCAATCCCCAGACCCAGTTGATCAGCGCGAATGTTCCCCTTTTCAAGATCAACAGCGGTACGGCCTTCTATGCGATCAACGACCGTCTCGGGGCATTAAATAATCTGGAAATTCAGGCATCCTATGCGTATCACCTGGCCTTTAAGAATTCCAAGCTCAGCATTGGTGTTCGTGCCGGGGTCGTTTCCCAGTCCATTGACTTTGATCAATACCGCTGGGTAGATCCTGATGATCCGCTCAGGCAATCCGGAAAAGAGACCCAGATCAGGCCTGATCTATCTGCCGGTATTTATTACCGGGCGCAAAAGTATTATTTGAGTCTCAGCGCAAGTCACCTTTTGCACAGTGAGTTTAACTTTGGAAATGATTCACTGGCCAACGCGCTCATCACCCATTTGTACTTCATGGCCGGATATGACTATGAGATCAACTATGACTTTATATTGAGGCCCTCTGTTCTGATCAAATCGGATCTAACCACCTATTCGTTTGACGTATCCCTCCTTGCATATTTCAGAGAAAAATTATGGTTTGGATTTTCCTTCAGGCAGTCTGATGCCATGATTGCGATGATCGGATATAGTTTCCTGAAAGACAATTCTTTAAGGTTGGGGTATTCATTTGATTATATAATTAATGCACAGGAGGCTAAGAACCCAACTTCCCATGAACTTCTTCTAAGTTACACATTACCAGTACTTTCCGGAGGAGAAAAACGTATAATTCGCACGCCCAGATTCAGGCATTGATCTGAAAAAAATTTAGTAATTTTAACACTTAATACAATTTATTGAGCGAATTTTAAGTTTATAATAAAATAGATAATGAAATTATCCGTTACATAGATACAAAAAATTACGATTCTAAAATAAATAAATATTTGTATCGTTAAAACATTGGAAATTAGGAATCTTAATAAATCAGGTGTTATGAATAAATTAAGTGTTAATTCCAGGTTAATTCCCGTATTGATTTTAATGGTGTTTTTCCTCGGTGGTTGCGGACTATTCGGGGGGAAAGGCTATGACGACAAAGGTCAACTGGTAGGTGTACCAGGAAGGGATTATACAGGAATGCCGGTTCCTTACGGAATGGTACCCGTACCAGCTGGTACATTTCATATGGGACAAGCGGATCAGGATGTCGCAGCTACACAAATCAACTTTAACAAACAAATCACGATCGGTGGATTTTTCATGGATGATACTGAGATAACGAACAACGAATATCGCCAGTTCATCTATTCCATTTTCGAAGATTCATTAAGTATACTTGGTGAAGACTTTGTAATGCGGGAAATCTACCCTGATACAACGGTTTGGGTCAGAGATTTTACACATCACTTGGGTGATCCCCTTATGATCTATTACTTTGCCCATCCAGCATTTGATAACTATCCTGTAGTTGGCGTCGACTGGAAGGCGGCTACCTACTTCTGTAAGTGGCGTACTGCCTATCTGAATGATTACCGGCAAAGCAGGGGTGAATGGATCCTTCCCGATTTCAGGCTTCCGACTGAAGCTGAATGGGAATATGCTTCCAGGGGAGGAAGAGATATGGCGAAATATCCCTGGGGTAACCCATATATAAGAAATGCAAAAGGATGCCTTTTGGCAAACTTCAAACCGGGTCGAGGCAATTATTTTGACGATGGATATGCCTACACCGCACCGGTATATTCCTTCTTCTCTAACGATTACGGATTGTTCGAGATGTCGGGGAATGTTTCGGAATGGTGTCTTGATGCCTATCATCCATCATCTGTTCCTCTGGTTTGGGATATGAACCCACAATATATTGACGAAAATGAACCCCGTAAGATTATCCGGGGAGGTTCCTGGAAGGATATCGCATATTACTGCGAAACCGGTACAAGAGCCTATGAATATGAAGATACAGCTAGAGCTTTCATTGGTTTCCGATGTGCCATGACATATCTTGGCAGATCTTCAGGAACCGAATTTTAGCAATATCACTTTATACAGAAACTAATTTATCATTAATCAAAAAACCTAAAAAAATGAGCAACAAAAAAGGCGGATTCAATGATCTCCTGTACAAAACCATCATGCCAAAAATATATGGTATAGGAGCATCTGTAGTTATCTTGGGAGCCATGTTCAAGATTCTTCACTTACCCGGTGCCGGGGCTATGCTCGGCGTAGGGTTGACAACCGAGGCTATTATTTTCTTCTTGAGTGCTTTTGAACCACCTCAGCATGATCCTGATTGGTCAAAAGTATATCCTGAGTTGGCCGAAGATTCTGAAGGTACAGCTCCTGCTTCCCGAAGGATCGGGAAAGGTGGAGACCAGGTCTCTCAGAAATTGGATAAGATGTTAGAGCAAGCCAAAATCGGTCCTGAACTTGTAGAAAGTCTGGGCAGAGGCATGCACCGACTATCTGATAATGTCGCCAAGATGAATAATATGGGCGATGTTGGTTCTATTACCAAAGACTATGCCGATAGCTTGAAGCAATCGACTTCGGTAATGAACGAGGTAAACAAATCCTATGATACTACCCTGAAGGCTATGCAGGAAATGGCCAGTGTATCCAGATCGGCTACTGCTGATATGGCAAATTCTTCGCAGAATGCTAAAGAATACCATACACAGGTACAGAGTGTTACCAAAAACCTGGAAGCCTTGAATGCAGTATATGAACTGGAACTCCAGGATGCCAATAGCCATGTTAAAGCCATGAATAAGTTTTATTCCAACCTGACCACCTCTCTTGAGAGCATGTCACAGGCTACTGAGGATGCAGAACACTTTAAGTCAGAAATTAAGCAGCTTACTTCAAATCTTGCGTCTCTCAACACGGTGTATGGCAACATGCTAACCGCAATGAAATCATAGTTAATTATTAATATAAAATAAATAATTATGGGTACTGGAGCAAGAAAAGAAACCCCACGTCAGAAAATGATAGGTATGATGTACCTGTTTCTAACCGCATTGCTTGCATTGTCGGTAAGTAACTCTGTCGTCGATAGGTTTATCTTTATCAACGACAGTCTTGAGAGACAGGTACAGGATAACAATCTGGCTAACGGGTTAATTGTAAATAATATAGCTGGCGCTGTAGAGGAAAGGGGAAGCAGGGAAAACGATCTTGCTATTCTAGAGAAAGCCAAGGTCGTACGCGCTGAAAGCCAAAAAATTCTCAAATACACCAGGGATCTTAAGCAAACTATGGCGGATATAACTGGTGGATATGATGAAAATGGCGATCTTATCGGAAAGAAAGATGAAGATAAGGTGGCAAACCTTATGATCAATAAGCAGAAAGGTATTGAACTTCAAAATACGCTTAACAATTTTGCCAAATTCCTTCAGGAACAAACCGGACAAGCTTTTGGTGATCTTGCCATGGACGGGAAAGACAATCCTGTCTTTAAAAATGACAAAGCGCAGAAGATGAAGAATTTCTCTACCTTGTATTTTGAGAATACACCAACAGCAGCCGGTATGGCATCTGTCAGCCAGCTTGAAACTGAAGTAATGGATTATGAAAAGGTAGCCCTGGAATTGCTGGCCCAGCAGGTTGGTGCCGGTGAAGTTAAATTCGATAAGGTATTTGTAATGGCAAAGCCAGAGGCCAAGTATGTGGCCGCAGGAACCAATTACAAAGCAGACCTTTTCCTAGCTGCTTCTTCATCTGCCGTTGATCCTGAAATGTTCCGTAACGGAAGTCCGATCCCGGTGGAAGATGGATTTGGAAAAATTGAATTCAAAGCGACGGCCAAGTCTTTTGATAAGGAAGGGCAGTCGAGACAAACATATGTTGCTGAGATCAACTATAACGATTCCCTGTTCAGGGAGGAGATTGAATATATAGTGGTCAAGCCGACATTGCAGATTACCTCTGATGCTGTAAAGGCATTGTACCTGAATTGTGGTAATCCACTTAATGTACAGTGTCCTCAATTGGGAACACAGTTCTCACCAACTTTCAGTGCAACGGGCGCGCAGGTATTTCCTGAACCGAACAACCGTACATCCATCACCGTATTGCCTACAGGGGCAAGGTCGGTTAAGCTGAATGTAAACAGCGGTGGCGTATTCATCGGTTCTGAAACCTTCCCGGTACGACGGGTTCCGTCACCGACGATCAGCCTGTTGAACGAAGGACGTCAGGAAATTGATGAGGCCAAAGGTGTGAGTGTACAGGCACTCCCCAGACAGATCATATTGAAGGCCAATCCGGATCCTGATTTCGCTAATGCCCTGCCAAAAGAAGCAAGGTATAGGGTTACCCGGTGGAGAATTACGCTCGCCTCAGGGGGTGACATTAAGCAGCGATCAGAGCCTACAAGCGAAGCCTTTAATCTGAATGCCTGGAGATCTATTGCCAGGAAAGGTGATCGCGTTGTAGTCGAGATCTTTGAAGTACAAAGAGCCAATTATAAAAACGATGCTGAAAAAGTATCGATGACTAAGGTAACTAAGCAGTTTACTCTGCTATAATTAAAACTAGGTGTTATGAAACGTATTCTTGTGTTAATGATTATTGTGATGGCATTTTCAGAAATTGGATTTGCACAAGATCCCAGTAATTCAATATACTCTGTTTCCAATGAAGATAAAATGTATCGTATGACCATTTGGAGAAGAGTGCATATGAAAGAAAAGATCAACAGATCCTTCTTTGCCAGAAACAGGGAAATATCCAGGCTCCTGATCGACGGTGTCAGAGACGGATTGCTGATCCCATATCATTCGGATTCCCTTGAAAGAAGAATGACCAAGGAAGAATTCGAACAAAGACTGGTCATCAAAACAGGTGATGATGAGGATTCATGGGGCAGCGGAGACAGCTGGGATCAACCTTCCTCCGACGAGGCTGAAGGTGGCGATCCATGGGCTCAGGATAGCGGCAATGATGTTTGGGGGTCGCAGGATGTGGCCACAGCAACAGTATTTGCCAGGGATCCTACGGAAATAGATATCCTGGAAATTAAAGAAGAAGCGTTCTTTGATAAGATTCGCTCCAGGATGTATTTTCACATCCAATCTTTAACACTGTATTATACGGATTTCAATACCGGGATCAGGGAACCAGTAGCTTCTTTTGACTATGAGGAAGCGGAAAAGCTTTTCAGGTTAAATCCTGAGATAGCTATCTGGTACAATCCTCAGAATCCTGGTCAAAGCCGGAATCTGGCAGATGCGTTTCTACTTAGATTGTTTTACGGAAGAATTATCAAAGTATCTAATCCCATGGATGCTACGATCAGGGAACAAGTTAATGATCCACAACTTGCCCTATACCTATCTCAGCAGAAAGAATACCAACTGGCTGAATATGAGAGTGATCTTTGGGAATATTAGTTAAAGGTTTTTTGGTTACCTGAGAGAGGTTGACATGAGAATGTCAACCTCTTTTTTTTAGGTGATCGGTCAGGAGGCCCGCCTTCTTTGGCCCCACAATGGCGGAAAGATCATCAAAGGAGGCGTTCACGATATTCTCGAGGGACCTGAAATGGGTTAAAAGCGTGATTTTTGTTTTAGGACCTATGCCGGGGACATGATCCAGCTGGCTGTCCAGTGATGTTTTGGAACGCTTATCCCGATGGAAGTTAATGGCAAATCGATGGGCCTCATTCCGGATCTGCTGGAGGAGTTTCAGCGCAGGCGATTTTTTTTCAATGAACAGCGGGATGTCATCGTAGGGGAAATAGATCTCTTCCAATCGCTTGGCTATGCCTATAACCGGTATTGATCCATACAATTGTAACTCATTGAGCGCTTTGATGGCGGCATTCAGCTGACCTTTCCCACCGTCGATCACGATGAGGTCAGGTTTCCGGCTTTGCTCTTCCAACACCCTCCGGTACCTTCTCAGGACGATCTCATACATCGATGCGAAATCGTCCGGGCCCGTAACTGATTTAATGTTGAATTTCCGGTATTCTTTTTTAGCGGGTTTTCCGTCTTTGAAACATACCATGGAAGCCACGGGATCATGACCCTGAATATTGGAATTGTCAAAACACTCGATGTGTCTTGGTAAGGATTTAAGCTGAAGGTCTTCCTGCAACTGTTGCAAGACCTTTTCATTCCATGGGGTTTTGGGTTCGACGGTATTTTTCTCCTTTTTATAGTAGAGGGCATTTTTAAGGGAAAGGTCTACCAGTTTCCTTTTATCTCCCTTTTTGGGTACCATTACCTTTATGCCCGGGTAAGCTGTAACCGCTATATTGGAAAGTATTTCTTTCGAAGTACTTTGGAATTTCTTTCGTATTTCCAGCATCCAGAGTTCCAAAATGTCCCTGTCTGTTTCTTCCAGCCTTTTCTTCACTTCAAGGTTCAAGGTCTGATTGATCGCGCCATTGTAAATCTTCAGATAATTGATGTACCCCCGCGCTTCATCCGAGACGATGGAAAAAACATCAATATTCGTTACTTTCGGATTGACCACCACCGATCTGGACTGGAACTTATCCAGCAACAGCAACCGCTGTTTGGCTTCCTCGGCTTTCTCAAACTCCAGGGACTCTGCCAACGTTTTCATCTGATGGACGAAGTAATCCTTCACCGGCTTAAGATCACCCTTGAGAATATTGATCACAAATTGCATCTCTGTGTTGTATTCTTCTTCCTGCTGAAGACCGATGCAAGGGGCTTTACACTTGCCTATATGGTACTCAAGACAGACTTTATATTTCTGTTTTTGAATATTGTTTTCGGAAAGCAGGTATTTACAGGTCCTGACGTGATACAGGTTCCGGATCAGTTCCAGCACATTGTTCATCGCACGCACATTGGCGAAGGGCCCGAAATATTGCCCCAGAGCAGGATCCATGGTCCTGGTGGAGATCACACGGGGGAACCTTTCCTTCGTGACCAGGACATAGGGAAAGGTTTTATCGTCCTTAAGCAGGATGTTGTATTTTGGCTGGTGTTGTTTGATCAGAGAGTTTTCCAGCAGGAAAGCATCGAACTCAGAATTGACAATCGTGATCCCGATCTGACGCGTTTCCCTGATCAACCGCTGTGTTTTCCTTCCTTTGAAAACATTGCCATGGAAATAGGAAGCCACACGTTTTTTAAGACTTTTAGCTTTACCTACATACAGGATCCTGGCATCGTCTGAGTAGAATAGGTAAATTCCGGGCTTATCGGGTAGTTTTTTGACTTCATCAGGAGAAAATAGTGATTTTTCCATCTATTTTTCCATTGTCTTAGAAGATGTCGTCTTCATCCACGTCGATTGGATTTACATCCATTTGAAGGGAATCCAGTTGTTCTGTATTGAGGATGTCGTAGTTATCACAATCGATCTCAATGGATAGTTTTCTTTTCGGCTGCTTGAATGGCCCTTTCTCGACCCCAAGTTCTTCATCTTCGTATACGGATCTCATGTAGTTTTCCCAGATGGGCATGGCGGTTCGCGCACCCTGGCCATTGTACCAGCTGCTGAAATGAATGCTTCTGTCATCTCCGCCAACCCAGGCTCCAGCCACCATATTATGCGTGATCCCAATGAACCAGCCATCGGAGGCATTATTGGTGGTCCCTGTTTTTCCCCCTATTTCATTTCCTTCACGGATATCCATGCTTAATCCCTGGGCGGTACCGCCGGAAACTTCCGTGGCCCCTTTGAGCATGTGGAGCATAAGGTATGCAGTTTCCACGTTGATGGCCTCCCTGGTCCTGGGAGGGAACTCCTGCAAAATCTTTCCGGTCTTATCTTCAATTCTTGTCACAAAATAGGGTGTCGTATAGATTCCTTCGTTCACAAAGGTGCTGTACGCGCCCAGCATATCGTAGAGATTGACGTCGCTCGTACCCAGGCACAATGAGGGAACCGGATCAAGCAGCGTGGAGATTCCCAGTCGTTTACCATAATTCACTACATTCTGCGCACCTATGCTTTTCATTACATAGCCCGTGATAGAGTTTACCGATCTTGCCATGGCTTCCCGTATGGTCATCCTGTCGCCGGTATACCGTCCTGAAGAATTGGGCGGTGTCCAGGTGGGTGGATCCTGACCGGGCAGGTTGAAGGTAACAGGGGCATCCACCACTTCATAACACGGTGAGTACCCATTGGCAATCGCGGCAGTATAGACGATGGGCTTGAAGGTGGAACCCGGCTGGCGTGTACCCTGCTTAACGTGGTCGTACTGGAAATATTTATGGTTGATGCCACCCACCCATGATTTGATCTCACCACTTCGCGGATCCATGGCCATAAAGCCACAGTGAAGAAACTTTTTATAATATCTTAAAGAATCCATCGGGCTCATAACGGTGTCTATCTCACCATTCCAAGAAAACACCGTCATAGGATAGGGTGTTTTTAATATGATATTAACAGAATCAGAATTTTCTCCATATTTTTCCACCAGTTCCCTGTACCTGCTGGTCCTTTTCAGTGCAATGTCAAGATAATCCCTCAATTCACGGCCGTCATCATCTACCCATGGATTCCTGTCCCCCCACTGTTCAAGGAACATCTGCTGGAGGTATTTCATATGCTCTGTCACCGCATTTTCAGCATATTGCTGCATCCGGCTGTCTATGGTCGTATATATCCTTAATCCATCCTCCCAGAGATCATATCCGTTCTCATCACACCAGTCCATTAGCCAGTCCCGGATATAGGATCTGAAATAGGTAGCCAATCCTTCATTGTGACTGTCCACCCTGTAATTGAGCTCTATGGGCAAAAGGCTGATAGAATCTGCCTCCTCGGATGTGATCACACCATAATTGGAGATCTTGCTCAAGATCTGGTTTCTTTTTTCGAGGGCGATCTCAGGATTACGCACCGGGTTGAAGCGGGTAGGCTTGTTGACCATAGCCACCAGACAGGCAGCCTCCTGATAGTTGATCTCGGCCGGCGTTTTGTTGAAGAAAGTCTGCGTGGCCACCTTAATCCCATACGCATTCCCTCCAAATTCAATGGTATTCAGAAACATGGCCAGGATCTCCTTTTTGGTAAAATTCTTTTCGAGCTCTACGGCCATGATCATCTCCTTGATCTTGATAATCAAAATACCCAGTAATGGAACATCATTAAGTTTGCCATCATTCAGGTCCGTACGGGTTTTGAACAGGTTTTTGGCCAATTGCTGCGTGATGGTACTTCCCCCGCCGGCATCGGCCTGCTGAAGAATAATGGTTTTTACGGCAACCCGCAAAAGGTCCGGGAAAGAGATCCCGGAATGGTTATAAAACCTGTAATCTTCCGTAAAGACCAGGGTATTGATAAGTTCCGGCGATAGGTCCTTGTATTCTATCTGGCTTCGATTTTTTCGATAATAGGATCCCAATAGAACATTGTCGGCACTGAACAACAGGGATGATAATTCGCTTTTAGGGTTTTCCAGACTACGATAAGAAGGGAATTCACCATAAAGATTACCCAGATTGAACCGTATCGATAGGATAAAAAGGATCCCGAATATTATGGCAAATAAAAACAGGCCCCAGATCCATTTTACGACACGGTTAATGCGTATGCTATTTTTATTTTCTGATGACATTGATCAATAGTTCGTTTCGAAAAAATCCAAATATTCCTGCAACCCTTTTGTCTGATACAATATTTGAAAGTTATCTTTTGTAATCACAAAATTATACAATTTATAGGTGCTATAGTCTGATAACGGAGAATCATCTGCATTGATGGATGTATAATACGCTTCCGCCTCCGTTTTGCTCTCGAATTCATTGATCAGCACCATCGAATAATCATCATTCAGTATCAGGTTGCCGGATTTAAGGTCCATATTCTCAAAATGCTGGTTATTGAATGTGTCAATCATTGCGGGCAGCTCATCGGAGAGTTCATTGCCGGAAGGATAGAGCAGGACAAAGAAATGCGTCTGTTCGAAATACTTGATATATTGGACGTCCCTTTTTCTCATATCCTCCTGGAACTCATTGGAGGAGGTGATCAGATGGTTGACAAATTCGAGAAGCTCACTTTCCGGATACTGGCTTTCGAATTGCTGCAATTCGTATTGATACTTGTAAAATCCATCCGTTTTGCCCCAGATCATGATCTCCAGCAATTTCATATTATCGGAAAAACTGTTATCAGGATATTTCGACATGCCTTCACTGATAATGGTCAGGGCACTGTCCAGGCTGTCGATCTGATAGAGTTGATAGGCAGTTTTATAGTATTCCTGCAGTTTGGCGCTGGCCACATCACTTTCTTCCTTGTAATTGGGATTCAATACCAGCTTGGCAAAGGTGGTATTGGGGAATCTCCTTACCAGTTCATCGCCCACAACAGCGTATTGCTCGTTTTCCAGGTCTTTATACACCAGGTAAAGCAGGTACAGAACCTCCGGGATCAGTTCGGAAGCATTGAAACGGTCCGTGAAATTCTCATACGTCTCCGCTGCATTTTCAGGCTCATCCAGGTCAAAATTGTAGATCTTGCCCAGCAGATAGGTGGCATTCTCAATCTGGACGAGCGCCGCCTGCCTGGCTTCTTCGGTAAAAGGAATAGTAGCCAGAAGAATATCCCTTTCAGCGGTAATGCTGAGGGCATCATCCGCAGGCAGGCTGTCGGTTTCCTGGGTAACGGTTTCCTGAATGGCCGCATCGTCGAAAGGTACTGCTTCAGATTTGTTGGACCGCCTCCAGTTGTCCGCCAGTTCAATATTTCCCCAGATACGACGGAATTCAGACTGCCCCAGACCCACTGCGGAAGTGCTGTAAAAATACCATACTGATCCTGAGGTGGCAGTAGAAGTATTGCGATTGGCCTGGAAAGGATCATAGATGTTCGTTTGGGCATATCCCTGCGACTTTTGCGCTTCCTCGAGTCTGGCTTTCTCTTCTTCTTCCTTCCTGCGCTTTTCTTCTATCACTTCGTCCAGGTAAGCATATAAATTGGAGGTATCCATATCGGCAAGCACAAGGAGACTGTCCTGCAGATGGATAATGTTGATCTGCTCCACAAAGTTGGTGAGGATCACATGCCGCTGGGAAACCGATTCGTACAGGTCATCATCATTGGGCAGAACGGCCACCGTGCTGTCATAGTAGTTTTTGGCCGTTTCGTAGTTCTTATAGTGATCATAATATATCTCTCCGAGTTTGAGATAGGAATAGGCTTTCTGGCGCTGGTTCCTGACGCTGCTGGAGACGGAGGACTTATAATAATCGATGGCCAGTTCGTAATTGTCCTGTTTTAATTCAAAATTCGCCATCTCATAGTAAATCTTATCCCTGAATTCTACATTCTTACTATCCCGGAGCAGCTTCTTGAAGTATTTCCTGGTCTTTTTAACATCCCCCTCGCTGCTTAGGGTGGAGACCTGGGCACTGTTCAGCCTGGAATAAAAATACAACTCGTAATTCGGATTGCTCTTAATGCAGAGGTTGTAGTATTTGAAGGCTTCCTCATCCATGCCCTTGTCCTGGTATACCTGTGCGATGATAAAATATATCCTGGCTCTATTCTCTTTTCTGGTCAGTTCGGGCGCCACCTCCTCCAGGTACGTCAACATATTGTCCCAGTCTTCGGTCTGCTGGTAGAAATAGGCCCTGGTCAATGCCAGGAGCTCCTGGTTCTCCTGGTTCAATTTCTCTTTCTTCAGGTAGTCTGAAACCGCTACCGCGTTGTTTGGTTCATTATAATCTATGAAGGACCGCATAAGCCATATGAGTGCCTCATGCCGGGCATCATCATCCTCCCCCTTTGTATTTACATATTTGAACGTTTCAATAGCGTTTACGAAGTCAGCCAGGTAATACCGGGCCTTGCCTACCACCACATAACTGTCATCCACCCATTTGCTGTTTGGATGGCGCTGAATGGCGATGGAGGATTTTTTAATGCAGTCGTCCAGCTGGGCATCCATTGACCGAACTACGGAGGAGTCCACATCGGAGAAAACTTTCAGGTATTTGTTGAAATTATTCTTGTGATTGGTGTTGATGGCCGATTCAACCTCCATCATTTTCTGTTTGGCGATAAAATAGGCATTGTACCTGGCAGTAGTATTATGGAATGACTTGCTCGCAAAATTTTTCTTTTCAGAAGAACAGCCCCACAGAAATAACCCGGAAATGATGAAAATGTGTATGAGTAAATTTTTATACAAAACCTGATATTATATCTGTTAAATAAACGTTCTTTTTACACAAATAATACAATTATTGACCATCAAATATTTGATAATATTATAATTTTGCCGGTATAAGACCAACTTAATATTGAAAAATAAAAAAACACTATCTAACTGGCTAACCACCAAATATCTGCTTATCGTAAGAAACGAGGAAAACCTGTCTGAGCGGTCCCCCTTCAGTTTCACCTACGCAAAGTTACTTGTTTTTTCCTTTGCTTTAATGACCGTATTGCTCATACTGAGTCTATTCCTGTCCAGAACCCTTTTGGCACAATGGTTCGATCCCCGTTCAGCCACATTGGAAGCCAATAAGAATTTGCTGCAGTTAACCCTGAAGATTGACTCCCTGTCCTACGAAGTGGAACGTAAAGAAATGTTCATCAACACCTTTAAAAGTATTCTTCAGGAAGACTTTGAAGGAATTGACTCGACAAGTACCGGGAATCCACAGATCCTGAGCAGGGGATCCAGCCCGGAAAATGATGAGTTGCTGCCGATAGACTCCCTGATACGCAGGGAATTTGAAGAAACGGGAGAAGAATACCTGGGGCTGAACATACAGTACGACCAGGAGATCCAGGAGGTGTTTTTCTTCAGCCCGATATCGGGAATCGTAACGGGTCCGTTCGACCTGTCGGAAGAGCACTATGGCATTGACATCGTTGCCAGGTCCGATGAACCTGTAAAATCCATTGCCGACGGTTCAGTGATCATGGCTGACTGGACACAGGATTCAGGGTATGTAATTGCCATCCAACACCGGAATAACCTGATATCAGTGTACAAACATAATGCGGCATTGTTAAAAAAAGTTGGTACTTTTGTAAGTGCGGGTGAAATCATAGCAATTATTGGAAATACCGGCGAGTTGACTACCGGTCCTCATTTGCATTTTGAGATCTGGTACAATGGTACACCTGTAGATCCGGAAGATTTTGTTTCTATATAAAATTTAATCAATCTAATGTTCAACAATAATAAAAACCAGAGAATGTCAGAAGAAGAATTAAGTAACTCGAGTAACATAATTGGGAAAGGTTCAACCCTTGAAGGCAATATTGAATCATTCGGGAATATTCGCGTAGAAGGCAGGATCATTGGTAGTGTAAAAAGCAAATCAAAAATCGCGTTGGGACAGTCTTCGTTTGTCGATGGCGATATCATTGCCCAGAATGCAGAGATTGCAGGTGAGGTCAAAGGGAAGATAAAAGTTACAGAATTGCTGATATTAAAACCCTCAGCAGCGATCAATGGAGATATCGTTACCAATAAGTTCATTGTGGAATCTGGAGCAGCCTTCAATGGAAGTTGCAAAATGGGAGTTGCACAAGGCGAAATAAAAATTGGAGAAAACGGACAATCCAAAGACGAGAAAAAACCAAAAATCGAAACAGCCGGACAATCTTAGGCAGTATTCCAAATACTCAGGCCTGGCCTTTCAGTTGATAGCAGCCATCCTGTTGGGATTGTGGATAGGCATGAAGATTGACGATGCCCTGGAGTTTGAAACGCCTGTTTTCACAGCCATAACTACGTTGGTATTTTTGCTGGCTACCCTTTTTTTGATCATTAGAAGTCTGACGAAATCATGAAATTCAACCCCTTTTTACAAGCTTTTCTCCTTACCACCTTATTTACCCTCATCCTTGCTGGCGTTCAGCTTGGGGTGGGTCATCTCAATGCAGAGCTGCTGTATGCCTACCAGTGGTACCTCGTGGCATTTTTTTATGTGATCACGCTCTTAAGCCTGTTTATCATCGAGAACACTACGAAAAAAGATGCCGAAAAATTATCCAAAGGTTTTTTTACAGCAATGATGCTCAGATTATTCGTCAGTGTGATAATTGCTGTCATAATTATATACTTTGATAGAGTAAATTCGACTATATTTGCACTGAACTTTTTAATCCTGTATTTATTATACCTGGGATTCGAAATATATTACTTGATTAACATCTTGCAACCCCGATTTAGTAGTGAACAACACGTTGAAGAAAAGGAATAACTGTTTAAAAAAACTAGCCTTCACCCTAGGATTGCTATTTATTTTTTCGGGTTTCAATCAACTTACTGCTGCGAGCGAACCCGGCGAGGAATTTAACCCGGGAGATATGATCCTCCATCATGTGGTGGATAACCATACCTGGCATTTCTTCGATGGGCCCTATGGGACCCTTTACCTGCCGGTGATACTCTATTCCTCAGACCGCGGGGTAGAGATCTTTTCATCGGGCAATTTCTACGACGATCATCACCAGCTGGTGGCCTATAATGGATATGAAATAGAACATTCCCACATTGTACCCATAGATGAAGGAAGACATATCCTGGATTTTTCCATTACCAAGAATGTGGCGTCCATGTTTATCAGTGTGATACTGATGTTTCTCGTTTTCTTCAGTGTCAGGAATGGCTATTCGAAGAATGAGGGCCGTGCACCCAAAGGCATTCAATCCTTCTTTGAACCAATTATACTGTTCATCCGGGATGAAGTGGCCAAACCAAATATTGGCAATGGGTATGAAAAATACCTCCCTTATCTTCTTACCATATTCTTTTTTATATGGTTTAACAATTTAATGGGCTTATTACCGGGCGCTGCGAATGTTACCGGGAATCTGGCGGTTACGGGAACGCTGGCCATATTCACCTTTGTGATCACACAATTCAGTGGAAACCGGCATTACTGGCGGCATATTTTCAATACACCCGGGGTTCCCTGGTGGTTAAAAATCCCATTGCCCATCATGCCGGTGGTTGAATTGATCGGTGTATTTACGAAACCATTTTCATTGACTGTCCGACTCTTTGCTAATATCACAGCAGGACATATTATCATTTTGAGTCTGTTCAGTCTGATATTTATATTTCAAAGTATCTGGGTAGGACCGTTAAGTGTGGCATTCGCCATTTTTATGTTCTTCCTGGAGCTTTTTGTCGCATTGTTGCAAGCCTTCATATTTACTATTTTGTCGGCGATGTATTTTGGTGCGGCCGTAGAGGAACATCATTAATCGATAATCGTTGGAGTTTTCTTTTTAACTATAAATACATACAATTATGTTAAATTTCTTATTACTTGATATGAGCATTGCCGTCATGGGTGCTGCTATCGGTGCAGGACTTGTTGCATTAGGCGCAGGATTCGGCATTGGTAAGATTGGTAGTTCTGCAATGGAATCGATTGCAAGACAACCTGAAGCAGGTGGTAAAATACAAACTGCCATGATCATTGCTGCTGCCCTGATTGAAGGTGTAGCGCTGTTCGGTGTGGTGGTATGCTTACTTATATCATTTAAAGCATAATCTAAAAGCCTGAACTTCATGCATTTGGCTGGTTCAGGCTTTTTATTTCAAATTGTAAAATAGAAAAAAATGGATCTTGTAACCCCTGGTATTGGATTGATCTTCTGGCAGACACTGACTTTCCTGATCGTGCTGCTGATACTGGCCAAATATGTCTGGAAACCGATAATGAATGCCCTGAAAGCCCGTGAAGGTTCTATCGAGGATGCCCTCAATGCAGCCGAACAGGCAAGGGAAGATATGGAAAAGTTATCGGCCGACAATGAAAAACTCATGGAAGAGGCAAGGTTGGAAAGAGATAAGATAATCAAGGATGCTTCTGCCATGGCTTCAAAGATAAGGGAAGAAGCCAAAGAGGATGCTGGCAAAATTGCCGGGAAAATGGTTGAAGATGCGAAACATACGATAAACCTTGAAAAACAGGCAGCGATTAATGAAATCCGCAACCAGGTGGCGGAAATGTCTCTGAAGATCGCTGAGAAGATACTGCGGAAAAACCTTTCCGATGATAAAAATCAGAAGGCACTTATCAAGGAATATATGAAAGACCTTAACCAGAATTAAAGATGTCGAACTACAGGGTAGCTGTACGTTACGCCAAATCATTGATAGAACTGGCGATTGAGAAAAATAAGCTTGAGGAAGTTAAAGCGGACATGGACTTTCTCAATACGCTATGCCTGGAAGTGAGACCATTTCATAATTTCATAAAAAATCCCATCGTCAACAGTTTTAAGAAACTGAGGATTTTTAAAGTGCTTTTTGAGAACAGGATTGACGAGTTAACCTATAAATTCATAGAGATTGTCACAAAGAAAGGAAGGGAAGACATACTCCCTGAAATCGGTGAGGAATTCATGAAGGAATACAGGATGTATAAGAACATTGAGATTGCAACAATTAAAACGCCTGTTCCACTGGATAAGGAACTCAAAGAGGAATTCATAGCCCTGACTGCGAAGTTGATCAGCAAAGGTAAAAAGATACAATTGCAGGAGGAGGTTGATGAAGAACTGCTTGGCGGATTTATACTCAGGATAGGGGACAGTCAAATCGATGACTCAGTTTCATCGAAATTGAGGGATTTAAAAAAGAAATTGATCATATCATAAAAAAATAAATTGACATCTAATGGCACAAGTTAGACCCGATGAGGTATCAGCGATATTGAGAGAACAACTGTCAAACTTCCGGACAGAAGCCGAATTGGAAGAGATTGGGACCGTTTTACAGGTTGGTGATGGTGTAGCCAGGATTTATGGTCTCAACAAGGTCCAGTCGGGCGAACTCGTAGAGTTTGAAAATGGTGTTACTGCGCTGACGCTAAACCTCGAAGAAGACAACGTGGGGGTAGTACTTTTTGGAGACTCGGAAGAGATAAAGGAAGGTGATACAGTGAAAAGGACAGGTCAGATCGGTTCCATCATGGTCGGGGAGGAAATGCTGGGACGCGTTGTGAATATGCTCGGAGAACCCATTGATGGAAAAGGGGAAATAAAAGGCAAGAAATATGAAATGCCCCTGGAAAGAAAAGCCCCGGGGGTTATTTACCGGGAACCCGTTAGTGAACCCCTGCAAACGGGCATAAAGGCCATTGATTCCATGATCCCTATAGGAAGAGGCCAGCGGGAGTTGATCATTGGTGACCGGCAGACAGGCAAAACCACCATTGCCATCGATACCATCATTAACCAGAAGGAATTCTATGATAAAGGAGAGCCTGTGTATTGTGTATACGTGGCGATCGGACAAAAAGCATCTTCCGTGGTACAACTCGTGGCTACCCTGGAAAAAGCGGGGGCCCTGGATTATACCATTATTGTAGCGGCCAATGCTTCCGATCCGGCACCCATGCAATATTTTGCACCCTTTGCAGGTGCTGCCATCGGGGAATATTTCAGGGATACCGGCCGTCCAGCCTTGCTGGTGTACGATGACCTGTCCAAACAGGCGGTTTCTTACAGGGAAGTCTCCCTGCTGCTCAGGCGACCTCCCGGAAGGGAAGCGTATCCGGGTGATGTTTTTTACCTGCATTCCCGGTTGCTGGAAAGAGCCGCAAAGATAAATGCCAGTGACAGTGTAGCCAGGAATATGAACGATCTTCCCCCATCCATAAAGAGTCTGGTAAAGGGAGGAGGTTCCCTGACGGCCCTGCCGATTATTGAAACCCAGGCAGGAGATGTTTCTGCTTATATACCGACCAATGTTATTTCCATTACAGATGGTCAGATATTCCTGGAAACTGATCTTTTCAACTCCGGGATAAGGCCTGCCATCAATGTAGGTATTTCAGTTTCCCGTGTGGGCGGTAAGGCGCAGATAAAATCTATGAAAGGGGTTGCCGGAACACTGAAACTGGATCAGGCACAGTTCAGGGAAATGGAAGCCTTCGCCAAGTTCGGTTCCGACCTGGATCAGGCTACACAGCTTACCATTTCCAGGGGACAGCGAAACCAGGAGATATTAAAACAGCCTCAGAACATGCCGATACCGGTAGAGGAGCAGATTGCCATAATATACGCCTCCACTAAAGGACTTCTCGATGATGTTCCGCTTGACAGGCTAAAAGAATTCGAGAAGGATTTTATCAGGGAGTTGAAGGATAAACAGCAACAGGTCCTGGATAAGCTGCAAGCTGGTGCATACGATGATGACATTGAGAAGGCGCTTAAAGAAATGGCAACTTCAGTAGCAAAGAATTATATGATAAAGGAACAAGTGTAAGGTAATCCATTCATGGCAAGTCTAAAGGAAGTACGAACGAGGATCCGATCTGTTAAATCCACCCAGCAGATCACAAAAGCCATGAAAATGGTTGCCGCTTCAAAGTTAAGAAGGGCCCAGGATGCCATACTACAGCTTCGGCCGTTTACGGAAAAGTTGAGTGAGATCCTGCAAAATGTTGTACGGTCAACAGAAGATACATCACCAAGTCCTTATACTGAGATCAGAGATGTTGAAAGGGTATTGATCGTTCCGGTTACATCCGACCGTGGATTGTGTGGAGCGTTCAATAGTAATGTAATCAAAAGGACACTGGCTGTTATCGAGGAAGAGTATCAGTCTGTTTTCGATAGTGGCCAGCTGTACCTGATGCCCATTGGTAACAAGGGCTATGAGTACTTCAAAAAAAGGGGATATAACCTCATTGAAGATTATGCTCAGCTCTTTTCAGGATTATCTTTCGATAAAGTAAAAGAGGCAGCAGACCGTACTATGGACAGTTTCCTGAATGAGGAAGTAGACAGGGTGATCCTGGTATACAATGAATTCAAGAATGTGGCCACCCAGATCCTCTGTGATGAACAGTTCCTCCCTTTGGTGAATGATGAGGTAGACGAGGAGCCGAACGTGCCTGCGAATTATATTTTTGAACCTAGCAAAACGGATATCAAGAGAGACCTGATTCCACAGTCATTGCGCATTCAGTTCTACAAGGCCGTGCTTGAATCCAATGCCTCAGAACATGGTGCAAGGATGACCGCCATGGAAACCGCTACCGAAAATGCCGAGGAACTCCTGACTGATCTGCAGATCCTCTACAACCGCACCAGGCAGGCGGCCATCACAAAAGAGATCCTCGACATCGTTGGGGGTGCGGAAGCCCTGTCCGGGAAGTAGTACCTGTAGATTGTGACCCCCGAAGCGAACACTTTGATTTAGTCCTGCGTTTAATAATACAGAAACAATTGTCTTATATAGAGTTTGCGAGCGTGTTGATGGGTGAAATGTATTTTGATAATTGTTTCTTTTTATTTATATTTTCGAAGAAAAGGTCAAAAAATTAAAGTGATATGAAAACTGTTACTACTTGTTTTAAATTAACATACACACCAGAACAATACTCAGAAGCGGTTGATTATGTAACCGATATGAAAAAACACCCGAAACGGGTTTTCTGGATTGGCAAGGAAGCACAGTCTGATGAAGAGTTGGTATATTCCGTCATAGCCCACCGCATCCTATCCGGTTTTTACAACATCAACAACGCGAAATACGGGAATGCGCAGGTACTCGCAATGACGAATCTACGAAACAACAACAATTAATTCAATCAGCTTTGCCGGTACAAGAAATCCCCTTGTTCGGTGGATATTGTTAATTTCGTTTCTTCAGCAGGCTCAACATAGCCTATGATCCTGGCCGGCACATTAAAGGATTCCGAGATGGCTATGATATCTTTGGCGTATTGTTCTGGAATATAGACTTCCATCCTGTGCCCCATATTAAAGACCTTATACATTTCCTGCCATGAAGTATTGCTTTCCTTTTGAATAAGCTCAAAAAGAGGCGGAACATCAAACAATGCATTTTTAACTACGTGCACATTATTGACGAAATGCAGGATCTTGGTTTGTGCGCCTCCGCTGCAATGGACGACACCGTGAATTACAGGTCGATACCCCTCAAAGATTCTTTTAAAAATTGGAGCGTATGTCCTGGTAGGAGATAAGACCAGTTGGCCGACATCTACCGGAATCCCTTCTATCCTGTCTGTCACCCTGTACCTGCCGGAATAACACAGCTCTACAGGGATCTCCGGATCAAAGGATTCAGGGTATTTCTCAGCATAGATCTTGTTAAAAATATCATGGCGGGCGGAGGTCAGTCCGTTGCTGCCCATACCTCCATTGTACTGATCTTCATACGTAGCCTGGCCGGAGGAAGAAAAGCCTACGATCACGTCGCCGGCAGCAATATTCCGGTTGGTGATCACCTCATCTCGCCGCATTCTGGCAGTAACCGTACTGTCAACCACGATGGTCCTGACAAGGTCGCCCAGGTCGGCGGTTTCCCCACCGGTACTTAAAATGCTTATGCCGTTGGACCTGAGCATTTCCAGCACCTCTTCGGCACCATTGATCAGGGCGGCAATCACTTCCCCAGGGATGTGTGCCTTGTTTCTTCCAATCGTTGAGGAGTACAGGATATTTTCCAGTGCCCCCACACACAACAGGTCATCGGAATTCATGACTATGGCATCCTGTGCGATGCCCTTCCATACCGACAGGTCACCGGTTTCTTTCCAGTATATGTAGGCGAGGGAGGATTTCGTGCCTGCACCGTCAGCATGCATGATATTACAGTAATCCGGATCATTTCCCAGAAGATCAGGACTGATCTTACAGAAAGCACCCGGGAAAATCCCCTTATCTACATTTTTTATTGCTTGATGGACATCCTCCTTGGTGGCTGAGACACCACGCTGCATATAACGGTCGCTCATGCTGTTAGTTTTGATCCCAGTCAATATCGTCCCATTCTATTTCTTTCTCCCAGTCTTCCGCGTTTTCCCATTCCACGGTCTCTTCGATGGTCTCTATCGTTTCTTCTTCAGGGGCCCTTCTAACGTATTCCAGGATCTTGAATTCTGTTCTCCGGTTGATCTGGTGTGCCGCCTCTTGCTCCTCCTCGGTGGGCAGGCGGTTTATCTCTTCATCAGATATGATCAACAGCGATTCCCCATAGCCCTTTGCCGTGATCCTTTCGGGATCGATGCCTGCCTCAATGATATAATTGGTAGCAGATTGCGCCCTCCTGTTTGACAGGTCCATATTATAATCCGCAGTCTGACGGCTATCGGTATGGGAGCTTAATTCTATTTTGATTTCCGGGTTATCTTCAAGAATCGCCACGAGCTTATCCAGTTCCAGGGCAGCATCGGGACGGATATAGTCTTCATCCAGGTCATAATAGATGTTTTCCAGTACAATGGCTTTATCGATCACGATCCTGTCGAGCGGGATCTTAATGGTGAACTGGGTATTGGTTACCAGTTTGGTAAGACTATCCTTGGGAATAGACTTTCCTACCGTGGAAAATATTATCCTGGTGGTAAGGTATTCCGGTTTTTCTCCCAGAACATAATAATCCTCTTCGGTATACACGCGGAATGAGAATGTTCCTTCCCTTCCCGTGATGGTCTCAGAGATCAGATTGTTCTCCTGGTCGAATAGCTTCACCACCGTATTGGCCAGGATGGTCTCATTGCCCTCATCATCAGCAGTAACGGTAGTCCCGGTAAGGAAATAATTCACGATCTTCAAATCCGGATCATTATTGACGAAAGTGTAAATATCATCATCGCCGTTTCCGCCTTCCCTATTGGAAGTAAAGAATCCTTTGGTGGGTGAGAAGAGGTACAGGCCAAAATCATCGTCGTTGGAATTAATTGGGGACCCCATATTCTCGATGACCAGCTTGCCTTCCCTTCTTTCTGCCCTGAAGAGATCCAGCCCCCCAAAACCGGGGTGCCCGTCAGAGGAGAAATACAACGAACCGTCAATAGCAGAATAGGGAAACATCTCATTACCGTGCGTATTGATCTCGGGTCCCAGGTTCCTGACGTTGCCCCATCTTCCCCTGCCATCCCGGGTTGCAGAATACAGGTCGGTTCCGCCGAATCCGCCTTCCCGGTTGGATGCGAAATAAAGGGTCCTGCCATCGACACTGAGTGCCGGGGTGGAATCCCAGGACTCCGGATCACTCACGCGAAGCATACGCGGTTGTGACCACTGCCCTCGTCGGTTCGAGGTGGTGAACAGATTCACATCTTTGGTGCCTCTCTTCTTTCCATTGTTTCCCTTGGCATATATCATAATGCGGCCATCTGCTGAGAAAGTCACCGATCCTTCGTTGGTATCCTCATCATTGATCATGGTATTCAGGGGTTCCAGGGTGAGCAGATCAACCCGCGCACCTGCGGTCTCCACCTTATAGATCTTGGTAAATGCGGTGCCTGTAGCTTTGTAGACTTTTCCTCCTTCCCGGGAACTGGTGAAGAACAACTCACCATTGTTGTATACCGGCGAATATTCAGCACCCGAAGTGTTTATATCGGTCAGGTTTTTTACCCGGAAATAGTTTTTCGTCCCCAGGATCTCCCGTATGGTTTTAACATTTTCGAATTCCGCCGTGGCCAGATCCTGAAATTCAGAACCCGAGGCATTGGAAACCAGCTGATCGAATACAGCTTCCGCCTCTTCATATTGCTGTTCGGCCTTGAGCGCCAGGCCCAGGTAGTAGTAGGCTTCATTTTCTGAATACCCGTTTCTGACTGCGGCCTGATAATAGGGGAGCGCCTTTTTAATCCGGTTCGAAACCCGGTAAGATTCCCCGATCTTGAAATTGATATAACCCAGGTCCTCACTTTTGGCCAGTGCCTTGTGGTATATGTCAATGGCCACTTCATATTCTCCCACGTCAAATTTTTTATCGCCTTTCTTGACCATTTTCTTCGTCATGTTACATGATTGTAACGCGAAGAGCAAGAGCAGAAAATAAATACCATATCGTCGCATCGCCGAAATCAGTTAGCCGTAAAGTATTTTTTTATCCAGGAATCTTTGGAAGGAATGATCCATTTATCCTCAAGATCCCCTTTTCTATCTACTAAGTTATTAAAAATTAAAGTATCCTTGGTAATTGTACCTTTATCAATTTCAGATTTTAATTCCGTAATCGGGGAAAGACGAACTTTGTTGTCAATGTAAAAAGCAAGTTTATTCCTGTCCAGCCACCTTGTATCGTAGGTATTTTCCAGTTCCTGGATGAACCTGAATAGTTTGTCAATAGAGCACCCAGAGGCCCCGTTTGCTTCCTCATTTACACTCAGGATTAGAAATTGGTGGTGAAATATAGCTGCCCCGGCGTGCAGGTCATCCCCATGCGCACTCCAGGTTTTGGCAAACCGTACCGCATTACTCAGAATGGCTTGCTCTTCATGTTCATCAAGGACCCTGTCACACTGATAAATCCATATTCTGGAGGTATCCGGAAGCAGTTCAAACGTATTTTCCATGCATGAAATAGTTTACTCTACATTAAAACGATTATCTGAAGTAAATGTTAGGGAGCGCCTGACCAATAGGCAAATCTCAGTCCCTGTCGTATGCTTTTGCGAAGAGTTCAACCACATCAAGTACCTCAACATTTTGCTCCTTATCCATACTTTTCACTCCATCGGAGAGCATGGTCAGGCAGAATGGACAGGCTGTAGCTATTATTTCTGCCCTGGCCTCCAATGCCTCCTCGGTTCTCTCTACATAAATGTCTTTGTCACCCTTTTCAGCATCCTTGAACATTTGTGCCCCTCCTGCACCGCAACACAGCCCATTTGCTTTATTTCTGCCCATTTCAGTGAGTTGCGCACTGATATCCTGAATAATATGCCTGGGGGCGTCGTAGATGTTGTTGGATCTCCCCAGGTAACAGGAATCATGATAGGTAATTCTCTTTTCTTTCAATTCATGGTCCTGCTTCAGTCCTCCGGACATGTCTTGCTGTATGGATTCCAGTATTTCCGTATGATGGATGACCTCATAATTACCGCCCAGTGCAGGGTATTCATGTTTGAACGTATTGTAGCAGTGCGGACAGGGGGTTATGATCTTTTGTATGCCGTAGCCGTTCAATACCTGTATGTTTGACAGGGCCTGCATTTGAAAAAGCAGCTCATTCCCAGCTCTTCTGGCCGGGTCCCCTGTACAGGATTCTTCATGGCCTAAAACAGCAAAGTCTGTTCCAGCCCAGTTCAGCACCTTAATCAGCGCCTGAATTACTTTCTGGTACCGTTCATCGTATGCGCCGGCACAACCCACCCATAAAAGATAATCCGGCACCTTGTTATGGGTTGCCAGGTCTGCCATCAATGGTACGTGGATTTTCTCAGCCTCACCCATTCTTATCATTGTTTTTTGAAACCAGCGATTCGGCCCACTTGAACCTGTCGGATGCAGGGAACTTCCACGGGGCGAAATTGGTTTCGATATTGTTAAACATCATGTTCCATTCCGGGGGAGATGAGGATTCTTCCATAGCGGTATACCTCCTCATGCCCAGTATGATACTCACGGGATCAATACTCACCGGGCATATGTCAATGCAGGCATTGCATGTAGTACACGCAAAAATTTCCTCTCTGGTAATGCTGTCGAATAAGGTATGTCCTTCTGCCTTACCATTTGATCTCGCAAGGACCTCTGCCCGGTCACGAACGTCCATAATGATCTTTCTGGGCGATAACTTTTTCCCCGTTACGTTGGCAGGACAGACAGAGGTGCACCTTCCGCACTCCGTACAGGTGAACGCATCGAGCAGGTTCTTCCAGGTACGATCGGTGACATCCTGTACCCCGAACCTGGATATATCTCCTGCAGGTTCCGGGGTTAAGGTTTCCAGCCCCAGCATCATCTTCACCTCGCTCGTGACTTCCTCCATATTCGGCATGACGGCCGGGGGATTCAGATTCGCAAAATAGGAATTCGGAAAGGCCAGGGCGATGTGCAGGTGTTTGCTGTAGGTAACGTATATGGCAAACCCCAGGATACCGATAATGTGGAACCACCAGCACCCCCTTTCGAGAAGGAACAGGGTTCCGGGATCCATGTTTTGAATAATTGGTACGACCAGTGACCGGCTGATGAGCAAAGGCCCCGTCCCGGTATATGCCACATCTCCGGCCCGCTGAAGGAGTTGATCCGCACCATTCATTGTCAGGATGGCCATCATGAGTATGATCTCAAAAATAAGGATGAGGTTGGCATCCAATAAAGGCCACCGGGTCATTTCTATACCGGTAAACCGTTTGACCTTTAATACATTTCTCCGGATGAGAAATACAATACAGGCTAGGATCACCCCGAGACACAGCCACTCGAATCCATTCATCATGATGTTGTACAGGGTGTTGTAACCGGTTTCGGTAGGATACGCCTTTTGCAGCAGTATCGCAAAGAAGCGGTGTTTGCCTGTCAGGCCGTCGAGTATAAATTCAAGGACTTCAATATTTACGATGATGAACCCTGCATAGATCAGCAAATGCAGGAATGCGGGGATGAAATTCCTGAACATTTTCTTCTGACCGAGAGCAAATAGCAGCATATTTCTCCACCGCAAACTTTTGTTATCCGTGATCTCTACACTTTTCCCCAGACGGATGGCAGAGGATATGAATTTGATCCGTTTGTACAGGATATAGCCTGTACAACCAATAATCAGAAGGAACAACAATTGACCGATAAATTGCATGAAAAATGGGATCAAAAACTAATTATTCAAAATTTTGCCACTATTGTAAAAATGACTAATTTTGCCCCACTTTAGGGCGGTGATGTAGCTCAGGTGGTAGAGCATCGGACTGAAAATCCGTGAGTCGGTGGTTCGAATCCACTCATCACCACAAAGCCATCAGACAATTCTGATGGCTTTTTTTTGCCTATTGGTCGATCTCTACAGTTTTGTCTATAGGAATGCCAAGCTCTTCATACAAGCTTCTCCTGCTCTGCTTGTCGCTGTTGAGAATGCCCCTGGCATATTCTGCCACTTTCTGTGCATGTTCGCGTGGTACGACCACTACGCCATCACCGTCGGCTACCACCACATCTCCGGGATTTACCAGAACGCCACCAACGGATACCGGCTTATTCACCGATTCTATCTCATTCCTGCCCGGCCTGATACCCCTGCCACGATTGGCATGATCCAGGTATACGGGGATCTTCTGCTTTATTACCTCATCGGTATCACGGATACCCCCGTTGGAAACGATTCCAACACAACCCTTGCTTACCCACATCAGGCCGTTGTTCGAGCCTACGGACCCGGTATCGCCATCGCCCTGTACATCCAGGACCAGCGCAGATCCGGGCTTCAGCAGTTCTACAAAAGGTTCCGGGGAAATGTTGCCATACCAGCTGCCTTCCCATGCCCTGAACTCATCCGGTTCCATGGGATTTTTAATGACTCTGTTGGTAGGAATATACCTTGCCGTAACGGCAATGCCGCAGAAAATATGGGAGAGGTCATCGATATTCTTCCACAGGGCTTCTATCTCTGTTCCCATTAACCCTAAGTCCCTTAATCCAACCATATCCAATCCATCGGATACATCCGCCACGCGCAGACCATTATACAACTTCAAAATGTCTTCGTCAGACATCGTTTCCTGTGCCAGGGCATTATTTGTCCCTAAATATGCCATAAGGACCATAACGCTAAAAATTAAACTCATTCTTTTTCTCATGATTATAAAAATTAATTAGTTGTCGTCAGCATAATATCTTCCCAGATGGTCCACGATCTTCCTTTTTACAGTTAGCGGGTCGATGATGCCATCCACCTTATAGATGATCTCACCACCCGGGGCTATGAGCAGGGTATAGGGTAGGGCGCCCTGCCAATCCTTGTCGACTGCTTCGATCAGGTCATAGGAATTATCTCCATTGAAGATGTAATTTTTGTTGGAAGCTTCCTTTTTGGTGAGAAACTTTAAGGCCTTTTCTTTACTGCCGATCTTATCCCCGCTTATGGAGATAAACTCAAAATCGCGTCCCCTGTACATGCGGTCAATGGTAACCAATTCCGGGAACTCAATCACACAGGGGCCACACCATGTAGCCCAGAGATTGATCAACCTCAGCTTATCACTATCGTTCCGGATCAGCTTCCTGATCCCATCGGCGTCGATCTCGTCCAGTGACACCGGCGCCTTGGCCCATTCCTCCTGCAGTCTTTTCTTCCACTCGTCTTTCCAGGCCCATTTTACAGAGCATCCAAAGGTCTTGGTTGTTGTAACTGCCACCGGCGATCCTTTTAAGATTGCGTCCAGCGCGTCCTGCATGTTTTTCTCACGCGGTTCGATATAGGGATTTTCCGTATCATCGATCCTTCCGGTATATGCGAGCTTTCGGTTCTCATCAAAGATAAACACATGTGGTGTGGCCACGGGGCCATATTGTAGCGACACTTCCTGTGTTTCGCCATCGTATAAATAGGGAAAGTTGTATTGCTTATCCTTGACCCTGATCTTCATATCCTCAAAATCATCGCCCATATCGGAATACCCGAGTTCAGACAAACTCAATGCATTGGGACTGTTGGGTGAGATCCCTACAAAGCCTACTCCCTTATCCCTGTACAGTTCCACAAATTCTATAATCTTATCTTCATAGGCCTGGGCGGTAGGGCAGTGGTTGCAGGTAAACATGATCACAAGGATCCGGTAATCTTTAAAAGACTCCAAAGTATAGGTTTTGTCATCTACCCCTGTAAGATTGAAATCGGGGGCAGATGCCCCTATCTGCAAGGTCTCCACCTTTCTTTCCTGGGCGTATGCAGAGACTGAAATCAAAATCAATAGTCCTGCAAGTACTGAAATCATTTTTTTCATCGATGAGGTCTTTATCGCATATGGTACCAGAAATTTAATGATATGTTTGAGAGTAAAAAATAATAATAGGAATTTTCTGTTGAGTGGATGCGCAATAATGCCTAATCGGGGAGTCGGCTAATTGGATAGGAGCCTGTGCCAGGCAGATGATCCCCAGGCCCGGGATGTATAGGTCAATGTTTTCTTTTGGATCCCATCTTTTTCAACCTGACCACTTCAAATTCCTTCAGATATCGCCACTTACCCCTGGGCAGGTCCTTTTTAGTGAGGAAGGAATACATGACCCTGTCGAGTTTCACCACTTCATACCCCAGATGTTCAAAAATCCGACGGACTATCCGGTTCCTTCCACTGTGAATTTCTATGCCGATGCTCCTGGCATCGGGTGACAACACGGCCATGTCGTCGATCTTTACGGGGCCGTCCTCCAGTTCAAGGCCTTTTTTAATGGTCTCCACATCTTTTTCCTGAACCGGTTTGTCCAGAAGGACTTCATAGACTTTCCTGATGTTGTAGGAGGGATGGGCAAGTACCTCGGACAGGTCGCCATCATTGGTCAGGATGAGCAGTCCGGTGGTATTTCTGTCCAGCCTGCCCACCGGGAAAACCCTTTCCCGGATGTGGTTTTTTACCAGATCGATCACGGTCTTTCGGGCCTGGGGATCATCGGTGGTGGTTATAAAATCTTTAGGCTTGTTGAGCAGGATATAGATAAGTTTCTCGCGTTTTAAAACCTTTCCCTTGTAGGATACCTTATCGGAAGGTTTGATCCGTATGCCCAGCTCAAATACCACCTTCCCATTTACCTTAATGTCGCCATTCCGGATCAGGTCATCGGCTTCCCTGCGTGAGCATATCCCGGAATGGGCAATGTATTTGTTCAGACGGATGTCGGTAACGGGATCTTTAGAACCTTTGTCTTTTTTCAGGAATTGGTATTCAGGTGACCTTGTCCTTGATACAGGTGATTTTTGATCAAATACATTGGCACTGGAGCGTCTTTTGCTTCGCTTTTTCATTGATCAAGGGCCTGTTGTTATGCTTATTCCTCAATGCTTTCTTCTCCGATCGTGTTGTCTTCGGAACTGAAATCTTTAGGGGTGGGGAGTTCATTCAAGTCGTTGATCCCAAAATATTCCATGAACTTTGGAGAAGTTCCGTACAACAGGGGGCGTCCTATCGTTTCCGCTTTACCTTTTATCTCTATTAACTCCTTTTCCAGCAATTTCTGGGTCGTATAATCACAATTGACTCCCCGGATCTGTTCTATCTGTGATTTTGTAACGGGTTGTTTATAGGCAATAATGGATAAGGTTTCCAGGGCCGAATTGGAAAGTCTTTTCCTGGACTGTTGTTTAAGCAGAATGGAAATGCTGGACTGATACGCAGGTTTTGTCAGATACTGATAGCCTCCGCCAATATGTTCCACCTGGAAGGCATATTCATCTTCCTGATACTTTTTTGAAATGGCTTCCAGCGCTGCGTCGATATCCTTATCCGGAATATCAGCATCGAACATCTCTACCAGGCAATTTTTGATTTCCTCTTTCTTGATGGGTTTAGGAGAGGAAAAGATCAATGCCTCGATATGATTGGAGAGAAAATCCAACTATTTATTTTGAGCCAGTTTAGCTTCAATACAGTGCATGGTGTGCGGTACAGCGCGTAAACGTTCTTTGCTTATCAATTTCCCGGTGTCCACGCAAACTCCGTAGGTGCCGTTCTTGATCCTTATCAGCGCATTTTCAAGGTTATTGATGAACTTCTGTTGCCTTGCAGCGAGTTGACTAAGACTTTCTTTTTCCATAGTGTCAGCACCATCCTCGAGAATTTTGCTGGTTCCGGAAGTGAAATCGGTTCCACTATCGTTGCTCCTGCTCAGTGTTTCTTTGATAAAATTAAGTTCCTTTCTCGCCTTACCCAGTTTTTCATGGATTATCGCTTCAAATTCCATCAGTTCGTCAGCTGAGTATTTTGTTTTTTCATCTTTACCCATTGTTCTATCAATTAAATTCGAAAATTTACTGTCTTGTTGTCGGCTTGACCAGCCGTATGGACAGGAATCTCTTTTAGAACCGCAAATTTGTGAATTTATTGCTACATAAAAAAATTAAAATTTTAAATATTGCAGATAATTTTTTGCACAAAATCAAAATTATGGAAAATATAAAGGTATTGATGTTGTTATTTGCCCTTCTCATAGGATCAATGGGTGCCGGATATGGACAAGCAGAGGATACTGCAGGGCCAATTACCCTTGTCATTCATGGCGGGGCAGGTACGTTGAAAAAGAAGAACATGACGGCGGAGCAGGAGAAAGCCTATAAAGACAAGATCGCCGAGGCCCTCACTATTGGTTATGGTATACTGGAAAATGGGGGATCAGCTCTGGATGCAGTGATTCACAGCATCGTGATCCTTGAAAATTCTCCTTTATTCAATGCAGGCAAGGGGGCGGTTTTTACCCATACGGGTGAAAATGAACTGGATGCTTCAATTATGGATGGCAGGAACCGGGAGGCGGGTGCTGTTGCTGGCGTCAGGACAATAAAGAATCCAATCCTGGCGGCCAGGGCCGTGATGGAACAATCACCGCACGTGCTGCTTTCCGGCGAGGGGGCCCAGGAATTTGCCAGAAATGCAGGTATCGAGATTGTTGACCCATCCTATTTCTACACCGAATGGAGGTATAAAAGTCTTCAAAGGGCTATAGAGGAGGAGAAAGGCGGATCCGGAAATGTTAAGACCGTCGATGAAAAATTCGGAACCGTTGGGGTAGTTGCCCTGGATCAGGAGGGCAACCTGGCCGCAGGCACTTCTACCGGGGGAACGACCAACAAACGGTTCGGGCGCATAGGCGATTCGCCGGTGATCGGTGCAGGCACCTATGCCGACAACAACTCCTGTGCGGTGTCTTCTACCGGTGATGGGGAATATTTCATCAGGGGCGTGGTGGCATACGACATCGCAGCAAAGGTAAAATACCTCAATATGGACCTGAAAGAGGCTGCCCGTACCGTTATTCATGAAGACCTCATAGAACTGGGAGGTTCTGGCGGCGTGATATGCCTGGACCGGCAGGGGAACTACGCTATGGATTTTAACACCGAAGGCATGTACCGGGGGGTGAAACAGAAGGGCAAGGCCTTGCAGGTACTCATTTATTGAAAACTGAACCCCAGGTATTTATTAAGAACTTAGCTCTGGGTATCTAATAAGAACTTAGTATTGAATATTTATAAAGAGCTGATGTGCCCCCATACTGCAATCTGCGCGTTGGAGAATGCCCTACTGTTTGCCTGCGATCACAAAATTCTTCTTGTATTTTTCCCTGTATCCTTTCGGATGAACCATCTCCAGCAACAGGATATAATGTCCGGGAGGTGCAATATCCCCCGCATCCATGGTGCCATCCCAGGAGATGTTCTCATCCGTGCCCAGCAGCCTGTTTTCGGTCAATGCCTGTATCAAAACGCCCCGGATATTGAAAATAAATAGATTGGCAGAATACCCGGGGGTTTGAAGTACCATCTGAATGTTGAGTATGTCGTCGATCCCATCCCCGTCAGGCGATACAATTTCCGGTGAGACTGAAATATGGGCAGGAGCACTGCCTGAACCCAGGAATTGGGAATTTACCTTTGTTGGGGTTCCATAGCCAGAGCTGCTTGATGCAGATTCCCAATTGTCCGGATCGCCGGAAGCAACATCCGGTGAGATCCTTTCCAGGGAAATCCCTTCCGGGTTGGATATAAATAGGTTGTGCATCTCCTTATGATAATACAGGGCATCCAGCAAAGTGCCGTCCGGATCGCTGACAGATATGAAACCCTGGCGGTCTGGCATTGGTGGCATTTTGGGAATCTCAAGACATTTTTTGTCATCGGCATCAGGAAAATGAAGGATAACCTTACCCACGTCTTCCGTCAGCACCAAAAATGAAAAAGGATCCAGCAGGTAAAATATATATGCCAATAACTTATAAAGGTGCAAGAATCTTTATAAAATGGGGTTTAACTCCAAATAAAGTATCATTTATGAATTTAATTTTATCGTTTCTTATATTTTATTGCGTAATAATGGCAGGGGAA
>Ga0209536_100001300_pt1 | contig 41470 bp, 39 predicted proteins | sample DeeMarSeWOR28_12_FD_187461 | JGI IMG/M metagenome (GOLD analysis project Ga0209536, IMG submission 187461) | Marine sediment microbial communities from White Oak River estuary, North Carolina - WOR-2-8_12 (SPAdes) (version 2) | ecosystem: Environmental > Aquatic > Marine > Intertidal zone >...
GACGAGCTGATCGCTCGGCTCAGCGATATCAAATCGGAGGCTCGATCAGCCGAGGACTGGGAAGCGGTGGCGTTGGCGCTGGATTGTGAGCTGCGGTTCTACAACTCAAAGGGCCACCTCAGAGGCATTAGAGGTGTCTTCGAGGAGTTCCGATGCGTCGCTCGCATGGGAACGCCTGATGCCGCGGCAGTCTGCCACATAGGCTTGGCCATGGGCGTGCTCTTCGGTGACCCGAACGAAGCCGTGGAGTCGGCCGAGACCGCCGAGAAGTTGACGCGAGCGGCGAGACGCCATCGGCTCAACGCCCTTTGGCGCTATCTAGTGGTTATGCAATACCGGGGGAGGGCTCTGGCCGAGGAGCTCGTTCCACTCTGGGACGAGGCGCGAGCCCTCGCCGCCAAGAGCGGTGACGTCCGAGTTCGATTCAGCATCGAGAGCAACCTCGCTTCCGCGTTGCTCGACGCGGGAGAGCTCGACCGAGCAGAGCAGATGCTCGAGCGCTCCACAGCTCTTCTTGGATCTGCCGACATGGACATGAATCGACTTATCCAAGCGAACAACTACGCCGAGCTCGCCCTTGCCCGACACGATTACTGGCTCGCCAAGTCGCACTTCAAGAGAGCTTCGACATTCGTTGGCTCGACTACGCCGCCGCAGGTTAGGCATACGGTGATGGCCGGTATCGGACTCTGTGCTCTGGAGACGGGAGACCTAGCGGAGGCCCGGAGAACCGAAGCGGACCTGCAGACTACCGAAGGTCCTTGGTTCTGCGACCCAACGACATCCGTCAGTTTCCGCGTTCGAATGCTGGAACGGCGCCAGAAGCGTGGGGAGGCCGCCGAACTCATGGCCACTACCGCAGAAGGGATCAGAGGCAGGCTCGACTTAGCTTGGCTGAAGATCTGCGAGTTTCGCGCCAACCGACTCCTAAAGTGGGATCACGCTGACGAGGCTAGACGGGTTGCAGACGAGGGGGCACAGCTGGCGCGGCAACTGGACCTGTCGATCCATGTTGAGCGATTGACCGCGCTATCCGAGAAGGCGGGCGACAGTCGGCGCTAGCGCCTGAGCCGCTGCGCCGGAGCCATAAGGGAGGGTACTGGTAGAGGTGGAACCAACCTGGTGTCTTCTCCCAAGGCGGCCAGCGACGACGCAGTCGCCTCCCTCTGCACCCTCATCATTTCTGCATAGTCAGCGAGAATGTCAGATCGGAGTAGTAGCTTGACTAGCTCAAGGTCGAAATGGGTGCCGGCGTGCTCCTTCAACTCGTCGAACACAACGGACAGAGGGAGTGCCTTTCGGTATGGGCGATCAGAGAGCATGGCGTCGATGGCGTCGCACACCACGATGATTTTGGCCCCGACAGGAATGTCGTCACCCACCAAACCGTCAGGATACCCCTTGCCGTCTTCTCGTTCATGATGATGCCGTACGGCAAGCACAACTGACTCTGGCACTGACGACAGGTCACGCAGCAACTGTTCACCGCGGACTACGTGCGACTCGATGATCGCGCGCTCCTCATCCGTAAGCGAATCCGGCTTCCGCAGGATGTCCGTGTACACAGCCTCAATCTTGCCAATGTCGTGCAGAAGTGCGGCCATCTGGACCCGCTCTACACGAATTCGGTTCAAGCCCAACTCTTCGGCAATCCTCCCAGCGAGCAGGGACACGCGCTGCGAGTGGCCAGACGTGTATGGATCACGCGTCTCGATCGCTTTCACCAACGCTGTCAACAGGTCTTCGTTCGACTCGCGCAGCTTGGAGGTGGTTAGGTACGAGTACCTGATGAAGAGCATTGGGAGCAGGATTACTACGATCCCGGCCAACCCGAACTGCACGTAGAGAAACGCCACCGCGAGTGCGATCGGACTGATCAGGATGTCGTTAAACCGGCCTCCCGAATTGCTCAGGACCTGTTCCCAAACACGCCTGAATGGGAGCCCCTGACTGAGGGAGACGGCGAATGATACCGCCGCATGGTTGATCGCCAAGAAGACGAGACCGAAGCCGATGAAAGGGATCAGCTGGCTCGCAATATCGGGGTTCTGGACCCCCTCAAGCGGCTCTCCTCCTAGGAGGCCAAACGCCATCCCTCCGAGCGTGGTGCCCACAACTGCCTGAGCGACGTTGAAAGTGCCCTTCATTAGGCTCTTTCGACGCACTACAAACTCGACGAAGGCCATCGTAGGCACGATCAGGGCTAGCCCACCCACCGGGCCAAAGAGCTGAACACTGGCGAGAAGCGGAAGGAACGTGATCGAGCTCTTTCCGCCGCCAACACTCAAGCCGATGGCGAGCGACTCCGAGAACAACGCAATCCCGATCAGGCCGGCTAACCCGAAGATGCTTGCCTGGGGCAACTCTCCGAGCGCGGACCAATCGGTGACGACGAGACACGCGAAGCCGGCGATGCACATCGCGACTACGTATGCCTGAACTCGTCGATCGTGCATGAGAATGGAAAGAGACCCCCTCGATCTCCCTTACCAAGTCACTAGGCCGTTGCCGAGCAGCGACAGCACAGATCCAAATAGATCAAAAAGTGAGCTGAACATTGCGCGCCTCCTTTTGTGAGAAGTCAGCAACCCGGGTTTCCGCTGTGGGTGCTGCTAGCGCTTCGCTCAACCGCTCTTCTTCGCTTCGGCAGACCGAGGGGGTCCTTGTTCCTCCTTGGACTCTAGATCACGTGGGGCGCGGCGCGCCCTACTCGATATGGCCGCGGACCCACCGGTCCGTGGCTTGGAGTGTGGCCAGGATCGCGGCCCGATCCGGCGACTCGTCAGACATGGTGGTTCCCGCCAGCCTCGTGAGGTTTCGCCCCGAGATGGCGTGGACGGCAACGAGCACGAACCTGCGGTCGAATGCATCCACGGTCTTCACACCGTCGAGGGACAGCGTCACGGCCCGCTGACCTTCTGCCAGGTGCTCCCGAACCGCCATCTCGATCGCCTGCAAGGTTGCCATCGCGACGGCCTCGAGCTTCGGCCGAGGTAGGTCCGCGGCACTGGCCTCGCCGACGTATCGATCCTCGCGCCATTCGATCTCGACGCGATGCTTCACCTGATTCGAGCGTTCGGTCTCGACCTGATGCCCGTAGAAGAGGATTCGTCCCTCTCGGGGAGCCACCTCCGGCTCGGGCATGAGATGCACGTGCGGTGTCGGTGCCGGGTGAACGACCGGCGGATCCAGCTTCGCGATGTCGAGCTGGCTCACCGAGATGACGCGATGGTCGACGCGCAGGTCGAAGTGGGCCAGAAGCGCGGTCTCGACGTTCCGAACCGTCTGCTTCGGACGTACCTCGGTGGTGGTCGAGACGTGAACCTCTTCGACCTCACCTCCGGGGGCGGCTACGATCCTCGCTTCGACGACGCCGGGGAGCGACGTGATCAGCCGCTCTGCCTCGGGAATGCTCCATCGCACAGGATCGTTTCGTGGCGCCGTCATCAAGTTCCCCCGGGCGACTCCGGCCCGGCATGCGCGCTTCGTCGGATAACGACCCAGACGATCATGTCGGCGCCTGCTACGCTCCTCGACTCCGAACCATCCGCCTGGGGGGTACTGCGGACGCGCGAAGTGCGGCGCGCCTTTGAGCCGCCGACCCTACGCGACGAACGTCCATCCAGAAGGTCGGATCCGTCGAGATTCGCAGGTCGGCGTCAAATGTTTACGATTGGGTGCGTACCTATACCACTCGTTAGAGTGGCGTGTCAAGATTCAAGTAAATACAACAAAATTGCCCCCCCGACTCACGTCGGGGGGGCGTCTCGAAGAATAACTTGTTTACAAAAAAACTGCCAGATCAGTAGATCCTGCGACCGTCGAGGTCGTCAGGGATCGGGATACCGGCGAGGCCCGCCAGCGTCGGTGCGAAATCCACGGTGTACACGGGTGCGTCGGAGGAGCCCGGGCTCACACCCGCGCCGAGGAGCAGGATCGGTACGTGCCGATCGTACCAGTAGGGCGACTCGTGGCTCGTCCCCGTCTCGTAACCGACGTAGTCCCCTTCACCGTAGCGAAGATCGACTCCCCAACGGGAGAGGTCGCTCCACGCCCGTCCCGGGTAGTACGAGTTGCGATACAGAATCGCAAAAGAGTCCGCAGGCATGCCGCGGGTCAGCTCGTGGTGAGAATACGCCGCGGCAGCCAGACCGCGCTCCTCCACGGCCTCGGCAAGCCGATAGGCGATCTCGTCGGGGTTACCTCCCCCTCGAGCGACCTCGTTCAGGACGGCACTGAGCTCCGTGCGCATCTCTTCGATACTGATGCGCTCGGCTTTGTCATCCCCCATCTCCCGGGCGTATTCGGGCATGGTGGCGACGCCGTGATCAGCGGACAGCCCTACGACCCACGCCCCTTCTCCCACGACTTCGTCGAGGTACGCGAAGAAGTCGCCGAGGAGCCGATCCAGGTGGATCAGCGTCGAAAGCACCTCCTGACTGTACGGCCCGTACCCATGGCCGACCCGATCGGCAGCCGACAGCGAAATCGCGAGAAAATCCTGTTCGTTTCGCTGCCCTAGATCCAGCTCTTCGATCGCCGCCTTGGCGAGCTCCATGACCGCGTCGTCGGCCCGCGGCTGATCGAGACCCCACACGCGGTGCTGCATGAGCGTCGTATCGGGGGCGTTTTCATCGGCACTGACGTGCGGGAACCATGTATGGACCCCATCTCCCTCATACGCCGCGGTGTCCCCCCTGGCGAGGTTCCGCCTGTCCTCGGGTACTTCGCTCTCCCAGACCCGGGGCTCGACGATCTCCGGCATGACGCGCTCGTTGAAGCGATGCACCCAGCGCGGGTAGGCGTCCGCGTAGTATGTGGACGTCACGAATCGGGCGAGCTCCGGGACGATCCAGTACACGTTCTCCGTATGCTGCCCACCCATGGGAATGGCCGCACGATCCTTCTTCGAGATCGAGACCCGACGAGATCGGTCGTTCGCTGCGCCGAACCAGTCGGCGATGGACTCACGCTCCAGGTTGCGAGGCGAACGCCCCTGCAGAAGCGGCTCGTTCTCGAACCCGGTGATGGGGCTGTCGCCGTCCGCCACGGCATACATCTGGACCCACTGAAAGCCTCGTCGGTGCTGCCAGCTATTGGCGACGACGCCGTGGCGCGACGGGAGCACCCCGGTAGCCAGCGTCGCATGACCGGGCGCCGTGCTCGTCCGAGCGTGGGCGTGAGAGGCCTGCGTGAAGCCATATCCCTCCTCGAGCATGCGCCGGAATCCGTGCTCGAAGGCCGGCGCATAGTCCTCGAATACGTCCTGACGCAGCTGATCGACGACGATCATGACGGCCAGGCGGGGCGGACCCTCCGCCTGTGCCCGCGCCGGGGCCGGTCGGGCCGACTGCAGCACGATCGGAGCGACACAAGCCGCGGTGAGGCGGAGAGAGATCGAACTCAAGGAGCGCTTCATGCTCGTTCATCATCTTGGATTACCATGCCCAACAGCCCCACCACATCCAGCCCTCGCCGCGGTACCACGCGCCGCGGGCCGCCTAAAGTAGGCCTGGCAGTCCCACGCGCCACGCCTCCTCTAGGCAGACACGAGGCCCACCAGGCAGGTTCCCTGGTTCCCGGGACCGCTCTGCGCCGTCGCATCGGACCGTGCCGTCTCGCAGGACCATCGTATCGCCCGGGTGCGGCCGCGATTCTCCCTGCATGCAACTGGAGTTTCCCGATACGGTCCGGACGCCCGCCTTCCTCATCGACGAGCGGTCGCGACCGGATTTTCGAGAGGTCTTCGGGGCCCTGGCGCGAGCCTCCACGTACATCGCCGTGGCGGTGACACGCGTTCGTCTGGCCACCCTCGACCTCCGTGAGGCCGAGCTTCGGAACGTCGAGGGGCTTCGCGTGCTCCTTACCGAGCTCAACGCCCTCACGCTCGACGCGGAGGCCCGACTCATCCAGTCGGATCCGCGTCGCGCTCCCCGGGTGTCGCTGTACCGACGCCTGCTGGAGAGTCGTCGGCTCGAGGTGCGGTCCGCTCCCCTGGGAGGTTGGTCACCGGACTTCACTGTGTTCTCGGATGCTCGCGGTCCGACCGCCGTTCTTTCGGGCTTCCACTGGTTCGAGCGTCCGTACCCGCACCGAGGCCCGGCTCTGGCGTCGGTTCACTTCGATCAGGCTGCCGAGCTCGCGGCGGAACGGCATCGGGAGCTCTGGGAGCGCGCGCACGACGTGGGCCCCGCCGTCTGGAACATCCTCGCAAAGGCCGAGCGAAGCGCCCTGCTGATGCGGGATGCCACTGGTTGACACTCTGTCGCAGGGACGGCTTATTTATGCCCCGCCGCGCGAACGTGCGGATCGATCCGGCGTAGCTCAGTTGGTAGAGCAGCTGGCTGTTAACCAGCGGGTCACAGGTTCGAGTCCTGTCGCCGGAGTTTCCATATCCCTCGATGAGGTCTGGGCTTCCCCCCGCGATGGTCGAACGAGACCGTGTCTGAAATCGGGATTCTCGGGGGAGGCCAGCTCGCCAGAATGCTGGCGGAGTCCGCCATGCGTCAGGGCCTTCGGCCCGTGGTTCTGGCGGAATCTGCTTCACCTCCGGCCGGCGTCCCGGGTGTCCACATCATCCGTGGCGCGCTCGATGACCCGCGTGCCCTGGCCGAGACGTTCTCCCGGTCGACCTGGGTCACGGTCGAGAACGAGTTCCTGGACCTCGATCGGATCCGGGCCGCGATGGACCAGCACCCTTCGGTGAAGTTTCACCCGGGCATCGCCGGAATCGGGGTCGCGCAGGACAAGCTCGCCCAGAAGGAGCTCTTCCAGCGCCTCGACATCGCCTCTCCGGAGTACGACGTCGTCACAGCGGACTCGCTCCGGGTCGACCTGGAACGGGTCCGGGCTCGTTTCGGGGACGGGTTCGTCCTCAAGTGGTCGCGCTTCGGTTACGACGGACGCGGAAACCTCGAAGTCCGGCCCGACCACCCGGTACCCGAAGAAGAGATCGAGTCGTTTGCCCGAGCCGCGGAGGAGGCCGGCGGGGGCGTGTACGCCGAGCGGTGGGTCGAGTTCGAGAGGGAGCTGGCCATGGTATCCACTCGGGCGGAGAGCGGGGAACAGGCGTTCTTCCCGCTGGTCGTGAGCCGCCAGGAGCGCGGCGTGTGTCGTGAGGTCGTCGCTCCCGCTACGGCCTTCGGCGTCAGCCCCGAAATCGAGGAGGAGGTTCGAAATGTCCTCCGGGCGGTCGGTCGCGAGCTGCGCATGTGTGGCTCGTTCGCCATGGAGTTCTTCCTCACCGGTGACGGTCGACTGCTCGTCAACGAGATGGCTCCGCGGGTCCACAATACCGGGCACTACACACTGTTCGGCGACGAGCCGAATCAGTTCGACCTCCACATTCAGGCCGTCACGGGTCGACCTCTCGCAGAGCCGGGGCTCCGCTCTCTGGCTACGATGAGAAACATCCTGGGGCCGTGGCTTCCGGCCGAGCGCCGACCTTGTCCAGCCCCCGTGCAGCCGCCGCCGGACGGAACCATGCTGTACTGGTACGACAAGGACACCGTGGCTCCCGGCCGCAAGATGGGTCACCTCACGGGCCGCGCCGAGACGCCGAATGAGCTCGGCCGGATGCTCGACGCGATGCGGATCTACGAGACGGAATTCTGGGCGAACATCGGAAGCGAGGATCACTGAGACATGTCGGCAAGAGTGGAGCAGGGCGGAGGTGCACGGGTGGCGATCATCATGGGATCCGATTCGGACCTCCCCGAGATGAAGGGTGCGGCCGAAGCCCTGGATGCCCTGGAAGTTCCATACGAGATGTCCGTGGTCTCGGCGCACCGTACGCCTGCCGAGATGGCACGATTCGCCGAGGAGGCGGATGGTCGTGGCATCGCCGTCATCATCGCGGGCGCCGGGGGAGCGGCGCACCTGCCCGGAATGGTGGCTGCCTTCACGCCCATCCCCGTGCTCGGCGTGCCGGTTCCGGTCGGGCCCATGAACGGCATCGACGCGCTGCTTTCCATCGTCCAGATGCCCAAAGGCGTGCCTGTCGGCAGCATGGCGATCGGCGGCTCCTACAACGCGGGGCTCCTCGCCGCGCAGATCGTCGCGTTCGGGGGCAAGGAGGCCGACCGTGATCTCGCCGAGCGCGTTGCGGCGTTCAAGGAGAACATGCGCCAGCAGGTGATCGCCAAGCAGATCTGACGGACGAGACCGCCGGGCGCGACCGGCGGACCGGCTCCGTCGCCCCTGCGGCGACTGCGGCGACTGCGGGCCACGGGGTCGGAGGCCTCGGGGCCACTGGTCAAGTGTAGGCGACTGTATGTAATCTCCAGGCGACATTTCGCCTGAGCCGCCTCCAATCGTCTCCGCACTCGTGACGCACCCCCCGCTCTCCTCCTCGCTGCGCCTGCACCGGTCGGCCGCAGGCCTGTCGCAGCAGGGCCTCGCACACAGGGTCGGCGTCTCCCGGCAGGCCATCGTGGCGATCGAGTCCGGTCGTCAGGTCCCGTCGACCACGCTCGCACTCCAGCTCGCCCGCGCGTTGCGCTGCTCCGTGGAGGACCTGTTCGACCTCCCCGAGCACGGGCACATACAGGCAGCGGTGGCAGTCGAGGGTCCAGGGAGCGGGACGCGCGTCGCACTCGGCCGTATCGACGGAGTGTGGGCCGCCCATCCGCTCGGGAGCCGCGTCGACACGGCCGACGGAGTCGTTGTCGGGCCTTCCACTCGAGACCGCAGGCGCGCGGCCGACGCCGCCAGGACGGTCGTCGATCCGTTCGACGACCCCGCGGAGCTGGAGAAGAACGTCCTCGTGGCGGGTTGCGCGCCTCTCCTCGGAGTGCTGTCGGCCCGACTCGGCCGTCGCTATGCCGATGCCCGAGGAACGTGGATTCCCGCCAACAGCGAGCACGCCCTCCTGCTGCTGGAGCGTGGCCTCGTCCACATCGCTGGACTCCACCTCGTGAGCTTCGACGCGCCGGGCGGACATACGGCCATGGTCCGGTCCCGATTCCCCGAGCTCCGGGCCTCCCTCGTCCACGTGCTGCGCTGGCGACAGGGCCTTCTCCTGGCACCGGGCAACCCGCTCGGAATCGCATCGCTGAGCGACCTCGAACGAGGCGATGTCCGGTTCGCCCGCCGGGAGTCCGGATCCGGCGCCTGGCACCTGACGCGGCGGCTCCTCACGGAGAAAGGACACGACCCGACCGTCGCAGCAGGGCCGCTCGCCCGCAGTCACGCGGAAGTCGCCGCACTGGTCCGCTCGGGCGCCGCCGACGCAGGGGTCGGGATCGAGTCGGCGGCATTGGCCGAAGGGCTCCACTTCCTGCCGCTCGCCGAGGAACGGTTCGATCTCGTGGTCCCGCACGCCCGGACCGGTGAGACGCCCACGGGCCGATTGATCGACCTTCTCGGGCACCGAGGCTTCCGCGCCGAAGCGGCATCCGTGCCGGGCTACGATCTCTCCGACGCCGGGGAAGCGGTCTCGGTGGGTCCGACGTGACCCCACCGCGCAGCCCCATGCCCGCCTCCCGCGCGCGCCGGATAGGCTGTCTCCGCCGATCAGCGGGCCTGCTCCTGTTGCTCGGGGGCGCGATCCTCTCGAGCTGTGCGCGCGACTCGGCGCCCGCAGCGCGAACCGAGGTATCCCTCTTCGCCGCGGCATCACTCGTCGACGCGTTCGGAGCGCTGGAGTCCGCCTTCGAGCACGCCAACCCCGACATCGACGTTCGCGCGACGTTCGCCGGGAGCCAGGTGCTTCGGTTGCAGATCGAGCAGGGGGCGACTGCGCACCTCGTCGCCTCGGCGAACGAGGGGCACATGCGAGCCCTGATGGACGGCGGCTTTGTGGATACCTCCCGACCGCTGGGCTCGAACGAGCTGGTTCTCATCGTCCCCCACGACAATCCAGCCGGCATCACATCGTTCAGGGACCTTCCGAGCGCCCAGCGCATCGTGATCGGCACGCCTGGCGTGCCGGTGGGCTCGTATACACGCGAGCTCCTCGGGGCGGCTGCCGAGGCTCTCGGCCCCGACTTCGAGAGGGCCGTCCTGTCGCGGGTGGTGTCGGAGGAAAGCAACGTCCGTCTCGTTCGGGCCAAGGTGGAGCTGGGCGAGGCCGATGCGGCCGTCGTCTACCGGACCGACGCACTGGCCTCCGACCGCGTGCGTCTGATCGAGATTCCGACCGACTACCGGGTCCGGGCACGCTACCTCATCGGGGTGACCACGGAGGCTTCGTCGCCCGATTCCCGCCGGACGGGCATATCGGAGGCCGTGGAACGACTGCTCGCATTCGCGTACTCCGAAGAGGGGACGAGCATTATGGCGCGACACGGCTTCGGAGAGGCAGATCGATGAGCGCGCCACGGTCACGCATCGGCCCCTCCAATCCGGTGGCGGTCCTGCTCGGGTTCACACTCGTCCTGCTGCTTTCCCTCCCCCTGGCCGCACTCGCGCTCTCGGCCTCGCCGGACGATCTGCGCACCGGGGTCGCGAGTCCCCTGTTCGCACCGGCACTCGCGCTCAGTCTGCGCACGACCTTCGTCAGCCTCGTGGTCACGGTCCTCACCGGCACGCCCCTGGCCTGGTGGCTCGCGACCTCCTCCTCACGAACGGCACGGGCCGTGGAGGTCGTCGTCGACCTACCGATCGTGATCCCGCCAGCCGTCATCGGTGTCGCCCTCCTGCAGACGTTCGGGCGACGGGGGCTTCTCGGTCCCCCTCTCGATGCCCTCGGCGTCGGTGTTCCCTTCACCGAACGCGCCGTCCTGCTCGCACAGGTCGTGGTGTCGGCTCCTTTCTTCGTCCAGGCCGCTGCGAACGCGTTTCGCAAGGTCGATCTGGACATTCTCATCGTCGCACGCACGCTCGGTGCATCGCCGACCCGTGCCTTCTTCCGGATCGCCATCCCCATCGCCCGCCCCGGGCTGGTGGTCGGCGCATCCCTGGCATGGGCACGCGCGCTCGGGGAGTTCGGTGCCACGCTCCTCTTCGCCGGCAACCTCCCCGGCCGCACGCAGACGATGCCGTTGGCGATCCTCTCCGCACTCGAGTCCGACGTCCGCGTCGCGATCGTGTTCTCTCTCGTCCTGGCCGCGCTCGGCACGATCCTGCTCATCGGCCTGCGACTCGCACCCTCCGTGTGGGCGACCTTCGCAGGACGAGGTGCTCCTGCCGCAACGCCCCTCGGTCGAGGTCGGTAGACCGTGGATGCCGCGACTCGCGGGCACGTCCCCGACCCGACCCGGGAGACGGCATGGCGGGTCCACGTGCGCGCCAGGATCGGCACGCTCGACCTCGACGTGGATCTCGCGGGCGACGAGGCGCCGGTGGCCGTGGTCGGACCCAACGGAAGCGGGAAGACCTCACTGCTCCGGATCGTCGCGGGAGCGTTGCCGGCCCTCGCCGGCAAGATCGTCGTGAACGACGTGGTGCTGTACGATTCGGAGAGCGCCGTCGACCTGCCGATCGAGCAGCGCCGCATCGGGTACGTTCCTCAGGGCTTCGGGCTGTTCCCACATCTCCCGGTGGTCGAGAACGTCCTCTTCGGGCTCTCGAACCAGGCCCCGCCTCCCTCACGGGACGAGCGCATCCGTCATGCCATGGCGATGCTCGCGGCTCTCGGATGCACCGCGCTCGCGGACAGGATGCCGGGGCAGCTCTCCGGAGGCGAACAGCAGCGGGTCGCGCTGGCGCGAGCGCTCGTCATCGAGCCCCGGCTGCTTCTCCTCGACGAGCCCCTGGCCGCGCTCGACGCGACATCGCGCCGATCCGTCCGAGCCGTCCTGGCGGAACGACTCGGTCAGTTGAGGCGCCCCTCCATCGTCGTCACGCACGACGTGCGCGACGTGGAGGCCCTCGGCGCCGGAGTGTACGTGCTGGAGGGCGGCCGGGTGGCGCAGCGAGGCTCCGTCGCGGAGCTCAGAGCCAACCCGGCCAGCGACTTCGTGGCGGAGTTCGTGCGCGCCTGACGGCGATCAGTTGTCGGAGCGGCGAGCCGTGAAGGGCGTGGCCTGCCCCATCTCCGCCATGTACACCTCCCCGACCATCTCGTCGCCGTCGACGTCCGCCTCCACCTCGGCGGTGAACCACTGCCCCTGGGCGCTCACGTGCAGGAGAAAGGACAGGACGCCGTCTTCGTAGAGCCCGTCCGACACCTCGCTCGCCTCGACCTCGGGGATTGCGGCCATGTCGGCGGCACCGGTCACCTCCGTTCCGTTCTGCTCGAACTCGAAGGCCATGCTCATCTCGCCCATCTCGGCCGAGGCGATGGTGAAGATCCACGTTCCGGAAACGCTGTCCTGCGCGGTCGCGGGGGCGGAGGCCAAGGCCATGAGGCCGAAGGAGAAGACGAGGCTACGAAGGATGCGTGTCATGGTGTGGAGGAAGGCAGGTGGAAGAGATCGGCCGGTCCGACGGACACGGCTCCCGAGGGAGGGTACGCGAGCGGGAACGTGCAAGATTCAATCCAGGCGCTTCGAGATCCAGACCGTCCGGTAGATCGCGGTTCCGGTGGCGCCCAGCGCGACGATTCCGATCAGGCCGAGCAACAGTGATCCCTCGGCCCACCCGAGCCATGCCGTGACCGCGGGATCGAGGATTCCCCCGAACCCGACCACGAGCAGTCTCTCGGCACGCTGCATGACGCCGACCTTGGCTACGACGCCCAGGCTCTCCCCTCGCGCCCGTGCGTAGCTCACGAGGAGCGAGCCCCCCAGGGCCGCCGTGACGACGGCGACCGCCGCCGCGGAGTCACGGTACATGACCGCCAGTCCGACGAACGCCCCCACCTCGGCGAAGCGGTCGAGGGTGGAGTCGAGGAACGCGCCGGTCTGATTCGCCTGCCCTCGCGCCCGCGCGATGCGGCCGTCCAGCACGTCGGCCGCACCGCCGAGGAGAACGAGCCACCCTCCCAGGTTCGTGGCGCCCGTGGCGAAGCAGTACCCCGCGGCCACCCCGAGGGCGACGCCGAGGAGATTGAAGGCGGTCGGCGAGAGCCGAAGCGCGAGCGCGGTGCGCTCCACGGGCCACACGAACCAGTAGAACCAGCTGCGAACGAAGCCGCCGAGGACGAATCCCCCTCGGTCCGCGATCTCGTGCGGGTCGTGGCGCGTCCGTGCCACGATCGCGTAGGCGGGCATCGTCAGCAGAGCGAAGCCGATCACGGCCAGGAGGAAGGCGATGTCGTTTCTCACGAGCGTATCTCTCGCCGAGGCCGCGTGAGCAGCACGTGAATGGCCCGCGGCCAGAGGAAGATGAGCGGCAGCTTCCGCTCAAGCGTCGTCAGCTCGATCGTGCGGCCGGTGTGTCGCTCGACCTTTCGCACCACGTAGGGCAGCCAGTTCGCGAACGTCATCATGTGCTTGAACCAGCGCAACGTCGTACGAACCTTGGAGCGCCGAAAGTATCGCCGCCACCGTCGGGCGACGCGCCCCGGAACGGGGGAGGCGAGCGCGTACTTGCCCTCGCGCTCGACCATGCGTCCCTGCGAAACCGCGGAGCGGAGCGCCGGTTCGAGAACGCGGGCGAAGTGCGGCTCCTGCGCCTCGAAGATCGCACCGGCTCGCCCTTTCGACTCCGGCCGCAGCTCGCCCTGATAGCACACCTCGAGCAGCCGCCGCCCCAGTCCCCGGGCGTCCACATCTTCCTCGAGGTAGGGTGCCATCCAGTCGAGGACACGCGAGTGCGCTCCGGAGATCTGACGACGCACCCAATCAGACTCCTCCGGGCCACGAGCCCAGACCTCACCTACGCGCTGGAGCATTCGACCCAGGAGGAAATGGTCGGGCGGGTTCGGGCCCAGCGCCCGTTCGAAGTGGGCCTTGCTCACGATCAGGCACTTCGCCAGTCCCGCTCGACCTTCCTCTGGCGCATAGGCGATCACGTTCGGGGCGAGCACGTGCGAAAGGGAGCTCATGACCCGAACAGGTCGATGCAGCTCATCCGCTCGCGACAGATGCTCATAGAACGAGCGATAGTCGTCGACGATGACGACGAAGTCGAGCGCGCTGTGGCGGTCGGGTCGCGTCTTGAGAAGACGTGAGCCGTACAGGAGGATCGCACGAACGCTATCGCCGGCGTCGGACGCGAGCCTCGTGGCGAGCTCGAAGGCCTCCGGCCAGCGCGACGCCCCGGAGGACGGATCCCATGCGCCGGACCCGGATTCGCTCACGTGCTCTCCGAACCGGACGCGGGGAGCCGTCCGTGGCGGAGATCCTCCAGGCCTTCGACGAGGCGATTTCTCAGCTCATCGATGAACTCCACAGGATCCTCTTCGGGGTCCGACCATTCCACGGTCCCGAGGTAGGCCGCCGTTCCTTTGATATGCGCCATGCCCCGGACGAAGTGTTTCAGCTTCGCAGATCTCCAGTAGCCGTCCGCCACGAAAAGGTGCACGGTCCACGAACGCTTCGACAGGAGAGCCTGCAGACCCCGCATCCGAAATCTCCCGATCTCTCCGTCCTTGGTGCGCGTGCCCTCGGGGAAGATGGCGATCGGGACTTCGGAAGTGAGAGCCGCATTTCCCAGCGAACTCAGGCTTTCGCGAATGTGGTCCGACTTTGCCCGAGGGTTGACCACCGGGTATTGATAGAGCCGAACCATATGCGAGATTAGCGGAATGAAGCGGTGATACCTCGCCCGTGTGACGATGCGCGGGTAGCCGCTCCGCACGGTTGCGACCACCAGCGGGATGTCCAGGACCGACTGGTGATTCATTACGATGAGCGTGCCGGGGCCGCTCGGTACGACCCTGGGCGGCATGGGGATGGACGCACCTCCCACGTGCTCGAGGCACCAGATGACGAAGGCCCGCATTCTGTCGATCCACCAGGCGAGCGTCGAGATACGCCGGGACGGCCTGAGGCGTGCCCAACCCGCGATCGCCGTCCTCTGGACGAGGTCGAAGACGGGGAAGGCGAAGGCGACGAAGCCGAGGGCCACGTAACCTCGGATCTTCACGACGCTATCCTCCTGGCGGGACACAACAAGCGCATGGACTCAACGAGCGCGGGACCGGAAACGCTAACCGGACCCGTCAACCATCTTCAAGACGACTCCGACATGAACGACTCAGAGAACACCTACTACGGCTACGACCTTTGCGTCGGAGGCTACTTCGAAATGCCGACCTCCGATGCCAGGAAGCTGCTGCCTTCCCACCTGGAGCCGCTCGAGGTTCAGCACGATCGGAGCATCCTCGCCATCACGGCGTTCCACTTCAACGAGAGCATGGTCGGTGAGTACGACGAGATCGTGCTCGCCGTCGTGGTACCCCCCATGGTGGAACCGAACAAGCCGCTGCCCAAGGCCGCGTTCTTCCCGTTCATGGTGGGGACGTCCACACCGGAGTCCCGGGAGCACGCGATCGAGCGTTGGCGCCTGCCCCACTACATGAAGGACGTGGACATCGACTTCGTCCCCGGCGATGGAGAGATCACGGTCAAGGTGTCCGACGAGGGGCAGCCCGTGCTCGAGATGGTCGTCACCGATCATGATCGGGCGGAGGCGGGCAACACCTACATGTGCTTCACAGTAGACCCGGAAGATCGGTACAAGGTCAACATCCTCATGGAGGCGAACCACTCCGAGCACGAGGAGGAGACGGGCTCGTTGACACTCTTCGAGCATCCGATGACGGAGGGCCTGACGATCGACGACGTCAACACGTATCCTTTCCGCGAGGAGTGGTACGGGAAGGGCCTGCAGACCTTCGACCGCATGGTGGACTTCTGACGGGCAAGCGTCACTACGTGGTCTTCAACCCCGCCTCTGGGCGGGGTCGTGGTGAGGCACGCATGGCCACTTACCGTGCGCTGCTTACCGAGGCGCTCGACGACGTCACCTTCGGTGCCACCACGCGCCCGGGGGAGGAGCGCGATCTCGCGGAGCGGGCGGCCGAGGAAGGGTACGACGTCGTCGTGGCGGTCGGCGGCGACGGGACCTGGAGCAACGTGGCGGACCGCCTCGTGGCCAGTGCACGGTCGGACGTGGTGCTCGGCATCCTTCCGAGCGGCACCGGCAACGATTTCGGGCGAAACTTCGGCTACGATCCGCGAAATCCGGCCGAGGCGGTCCAGGTTCTCGCCTCGGGCCACACCCGAGCGATCGACGTCGGGCGCGTGGACACGGACAGCGCTTCCGAGCACGAGCCGGATCGCTGGGAGCCCCGGCATTTCCTGAACCTCGTGGGCTTCGGCTTCGACATCGCGGTCATCGATGCCGCCGCGGGCGCGCGATTCCTTCGCGGTGAGCTTCTCTACAAGCTGACGGCGCTCCAGCAGCTCTTTCGGTTCGGTGGAATCCACGCCGGTGTGGCGGCAGGGGACGGTCGAGTGCGCGAGTTGCGACAGCTCATGCTCACGGTTTCGAACGGTCGCTTCTTCGGCGGCGGATTCCCGATCGCGCCCCACGCGGAGCTCGACGACGGTGAGCTGCACGCGTGCCTCATCGGCGATGCTCCGCCGCTGACGCGGTTGAACCTCTTCCGTCTCGCCGAGAAGGGTCGGCACGTGTCGTCGGAGCGCGTCGAGATCCTGGACGATCGGAGCTTCCGGCTGACGTTCCGGGAACCCGTGCGCTTCGAGATGGACGGAGACGTCCGGATGTCTGCAGGCACCGAGATCGAGGTGCGGTGCCTTCCCGGAGCGCTGCAGGTGGCTGCGCCGAAGGCCTGACACGACGTCCGGCTGCCCTGCCGTTCGAAAAGGGTTGGAGCAGGGACCCGAGGCACGTACTTTGCAACGCAAAGCGTGTCGGTATCGTTGTCCCTACTCAACCAGGCCCGGACCCGAAGATGACCTCTCCCGTACGGGAGCTCCACCCGAAGACGGACGCTCCGGTCGCGCTGCACGACCGCGCGATGGACAACCTGCGCTACATCCGCGAGACGATGGAGCGCTCGGCTTCGTTCACGCACGTCTCCGGCATCGGGGGTGTCGCCATGGGTGTCGTCGCCTTCGCGGCGGCCGGGCTGGCCTGGACGGCCTCGAGCCCTGCCGAATGGGTGACCGTGTGGCTCGTGGCCGCCGGCGTCTCCCTCGCCGTGGCGGTTCTCTTCCTGGCCCGCAAGTCGAAAGCCGAGGGCGTGACGCTGCTGACGGGCCCGGCGCGGAAATTCGCATGGAGCGTCACGCCTCCATTGGCCGCGGGCGGGATCCTGACCGTGGCCTTCGTGCGTGGGGGCGTCGTCGACATGCTTCCGGGGATGTGGCTCCTCCTCTACGGGACGGGAATCGTCGCCGGCGGGTCTCACTCGGTGCGGCCCATTCCGATCATGGGCGCCACGTTCATGGCAGTCGGGGTCGCCGCGCTCCTCGGACCTTCGGACTGGCACACCGTATGGGGCAACCTGTGGATGGCCGCAGGATTCGGTGGGCTGCACGTGATTTTCGGAGCCATCATCTGGAGGAGGCACGGTGGCTAGACAGTCTGCGCTGAAGCGAACGGAGGCGGCCGATCGGTCGCTGGACGCGGTCGAGGGACGCACGCCCGAGGCGGGCGCCCTCGAACTCGATCGCGTCATCCACGAGCGGGTCCGGCTCGGAATCGTCAGCTCGCTCGCCGTGAACGGCTCGCTGACGTTCACGGATCTCCGCGATCTGCTCGGTATCACGGACGGCAACCTGAGCGCGCACGCACGCAAGCTCGAGGAGGCCGGGTACGTCGAGTGTGCGAAGTCCCACGACGGGCGCACTCCCAAGACCGAGTTTCGCCTCACCCAGATGGGCCGCACGGAGCTGGAGGCGTATCTCGATCACATGGAGGCGATCATCCAGGCCACCCGCAGCCAGGAAGAGGACTGATCTCGATGGCACACGTGGCGATCATCATGGATGGGAATGGTCGGTGGGCCAACGCCCTCGGGCGACCCCGGGAATATGGCCATCGCCGGGGGGCGGAGTCGGTTCGCCGCGTCGTGGAGGCGGCGCCGGAGCTCGGCGTCGACACCCTGACCCTGTACGCCTTCTCCTCGGACAACTGGGCCCGCCCTGCGGCGGAAGTGTCGGTGCTGATGCGCCTGCTGAAGCACTACCTGCACAAGGAGGCGGATGAGCTCCAAGCGAACGGTGTCCGCCTCCAGGTCGTCGGTCGTCGTGATCGGCTGTCGCCCCCGCTCGTGCGCGCCATCGAGCAGGCGGAGCGGAGGACCGCAGCCGGGCGCAGGCTGCGGCTCCGACTCGCAGTCGACTACTCGTCACGCGACCTCCTCGTGGAGGCCGTGCGATCCGCAGCGGCCGCAGGCGACATCGGGCGAAACGACATGGCGACCCTGCTCGGACAGGCGATGCACGCGGGTGAGCCGACGCCCGACGTCGACCTCCTCATCCGCACGGGCGGCGAAAAGCGGCTCAGCGACTTCCTTCTCTGGGAGTGCGCTTACGCGGAGCTCTACTTCACGCCGGTGATGTGGCCCGAGTTCGGTGCGAGCCACCTCGCCGAGGCTCTGACCGACTTCCGAGCGCGTGACCGACGGTTCGGGAAAGTCGCCGTGGCGTCCTGACGACAGGCCTCAGATCCGACGGCCCTCGGACTCCACATCGAGCAGGCGCTGCTTCCGCCACACGCCGCCTCCGTAGCCCTTCAGGCGGCCGTCCGACCCGACCACCCGGTGGCAGGGGATGACGATGGCGATGGCGTTGGCGCCGTTCGCACTGCCCACGGCCCGTACCGCACCCGGCCGACCCACGGCGCTGGCGAGGTCGGAATACGATCGCGTCTCCCCCGCAGGGATGGCGGCCAGCTCTGCCCATACCGCCCTCTGAAACTCCGTGCCACAAGGCCGAATCGGGACGGTGAACCGTTCGAGACGTCCCGCGAAGTAGGCCTCCAGCTCCTTCGCGGCGCGTTCGATCACCGGATTCCGCCCCGGCGTGAACGCGACGCCGAGGCGGTGCCGAACGCGCTCGACCTGCCGCGGCAATGCGCGTCGATCGGCGAACTCGAGCAGAACCAGAGCTTCATCCGTGGCCGCGGCCAACATGGGCCCCAGCGGCGTCGTGATTCTGTCGACCCATGCCAGCTCGGCGCCTTCGGCCTGCGTCGGGGGTTCACCGAAGTACCGACGGAAGGCCTCCTGGAAGCCCGACAGCGACTCGTAGCCCACGGCATACGCCGACCCGGCGACGGAGCCTCCCTCGTTGACTCGACCCAGCGCGGCTCCGAGGCGCCGGGCGCGGCTGTACGCCTGAAACGTCATCCCGTGGTGCGTCTTGAACCACCGCCGCACACGCTCGGGGCTCATGCCTGCGCCCCGCAGGTCCCCGTCCGTCCAGCGACGGGTCGGGTCGGCATCGACCTCCTCCAGCAGCGGCCGGAGCCAGGTCGGCGGTGTCCCGAGGGGTTCGAGCGGCCGGCAGCGGCGACAAGGCCGGAATCCCGCCAGCAGGGCAGCCTGCGCATCGGCGAAGAAGGAGACGTTCTCCGGGCGTGGCTTCCGCGCCGGGCACGTGGTCCGACAGAAGATCCCGGTCGTGCGGACACCGGTGAGGAATACACCGTCGAACGATGGATCCCGGGTCAGGAAGGCTTCGAGCATGACCGGCTCGGTCGGCAACTGTGGTGTGTTCATGCCCGGAGTCTCATTCCCCCGACCCACGCGGTCTACCGAAAAATGCGCATCGAATTCGACCACGGGCGGCCTACGCCGCCTTACGTATGTCCGTCGTAACATAGCCACGGCAGAGTACGGAGGTGGCCAGCGATCGGGGGCGCCGCAGAGACCCCTCATCTACGTCATCCGGTTTGCCGCCCGCATACGCCCCGTCTACGTTGCCTCGAGAGTTCGGGAGGATCTCACGAATGAGCGAGCTGACCCGCACGGCTCTGCACGGGCCCAGTGATGTAATGAACGGCGGGGTCTTGCCCCGCGTCCTGCCGCTGGTCGGCCGCACTCGGGAGCTGGCGCACCTCGAGGCCCTCATGGAGGAGGGAGACGAAGGGGCGCGCCTCGTCTTCGTCCGCGGCGAGGGCGGCGTCGGCAAGAGCCGCCTGGTGGCCGAGCTGGCGACGCGCGCCGAGGGGCGCTCCTGGGACGTCGTGCGGGGGCGCGCCTACCCCGTCGAGACCGGTGTCCCGTACGCGGTCTTCGCCGACGCGTGGCTTCCGCTGCTCAGGACCATGGATCCGAGCCGCCTGACCGTGCTCACGCGGGGCGGTGAGGCGGATCTGCGATACCTCTTTCCGGCGCTGGGTCGGTCGGATGAGGACCAGATCCGGCACGCGTCGGGGGAGCCGGAAGAGCTCCGCACACGCATCATGTGGAACTTCGCGGAGTTCGTGAAGCGCTACGCCGGACGCACGCCGCTACTTTGCGTCTTCGAGGATCTCCAGTGGGCGGATGCCTCCTCGCTCGAGCTGCTTCACTTTCTTGCCAGGCAGGTTGCCGGCGCTCCGGTGCTCGTGGTCTGCACGTACAACGACCAGGAGCGGGATCGGAGACGCGTCCTCGTCCAGACCGAACGATCCCTCGAGGCCATCGGCGCCGCACATGTCCTCCGCCTCGACCCACTGACGCGCGATCAGGTCACGGAGCTGGTTTCACGAAGCTTCGCGACCGACGCGGACGTGGTGCGCGACTTCGCCGGAGTCCTGTTCGGTTGGACCCGGGGCAACGCATTCTTCGTGGAGGAGATCCTGAAGACGATGGTGGGGTCCGGCCGGCTTCGCAGGGAGAGCGGCACGTGGGTGGGTTGGGACGCGAAGGAGTTCGGTATGCCCGCCTCGATCCGCGACGCGATCATGACCCGCGTCGGGGAATTCACCGAGGAGACACGGAAGGTGCTGGACCGGGCCGCGGTCGTCGGCAACCGGGTGAGCTTCGCCGTGCTCGAGTCGGTGTCCGGCTATGACGGCACGACGGTCCTGAGCGCGGTCGACGAGCTGGGCCACGCAGGGATTCTCGACGAGCGCACGGAAGGCGGAGAGGTGGTCTACGACTTTCGACACCCCCTGGTGCGCCAGACCCTCTACGACGAATTCGGCCTTCAGCGCGCGAAGATCCTGCACGGGAAGGTGGCCGAGTCCATGGAGGCCTTCTACGGGTCGTCCGCAGACGAGCACGCAGACGAGCTGGCATACCACTTCGCTCGAACGGACAACCACCACTTCCGTGAGAAGGCTACGAGATATCTCGTAGCGGCCGGGCGGCACGCCCTCGAGCGACACGCGGACAGCGAGGCCATCGCCTATCTCGAGGGGGCGCTCGAGAGAACCGATCCCGAAAGGGACGAGGGCGCCCTGCGCATTCTCGTTCCGCTGCTTGCCCGTGCGCACGTACGCGTGGGCTCGTTTCCGCGCGCTGCAGCGCTGTGGGAGCAGGTCCTGCACCACACGTCCGAGCAAGATCCCCAGCGCTCGTCGGTGCTTCGCGCACTGGGCATGACGGCCGTCTGGCGGGGCAGGCACCGGGATGCCCGAGGGCATTTCGACGAGGGACTCCGCCTCGCCGCCACCACCGGCGACCGCCGCGCGCTCGTCCGTCTTCTCGTGGCGAAGGCACACGGCCTCCACGAAATCGGGGAAGGTCAGGAAGCGCTCGAAGTGCTCGCCGAAGCGCTGCCGGTGGCCGAGGAGTTCGGGGACCCGGGCTTGCTGGCGCGGGTTCATCGCGCACTCGCCCTGCTCCACGTCTGGGTGGGGCCACCGGAGAAGGCGATCGAGCACGGCGAGCGCGCCATCGAGCTCGCGGACTCCGTCGGCGACGCCTCGATCGGGTTCTGGGCTCGCTGGGGCCTGGCCGTGCTTGCGGGGATGCGCGGGGATACCGCGAGTATGATGCGCGGGCTGGACGAGATCCATGCTCTCGCTGACGAAGTGCGATCGCCCGTGCTCCGGCTCTGGACGACCGACATGGCGGTCGAGCACGCGTACGCAACCGGAGAGTGGGATACGGGCATCGCCCTCGGTGAGCGCGCGATCAGCCTCGCGAGATCGCTCAATCAACGAACGCTTCTTCCTCGGTTGCTCGTGTGGACCTCTCAGTTCTACGTCGCACGCGGTGACCTCGAGAAGGCGGAGGCACTGGTTCGGGAGGCAGTGGACATCTCGGGAATCGAGTCGGACGGTGCAGTCGTGGACGTGCACCAGGTCGTTCCCACGTACATCGGGCTCGCGCACTACCTCGTCCACCTGGGTGATTACGACGAGGCGATCGAGGCCGCGGAGAAGGGCTTGGACATCGCCGAAGGCACAGGCTACACGCTGTGGGCGATGCATCAGCTCCTTCCGATTCTGGCCGAGGCGTGTCTCTGGGCCGGCAAGCTCGACCGCGCTGCCGAAGTGGCTACCCGGATGCGAGACCATGCCGAGCGCATCGATCACCGAATCGGTCGCGCGTGGGCCGACGCCTGCGACTCCCTGGTGCGCTGGAAGCGGGGAGATCCCGGGGGGGCCGTCGATCAGATGCTCGAGGCCGCCGACGAGCTGGAAGCGATTCCCATGATCTGGCCTGCAACGAGATTGAGACGACAGCTGGCCGGGAGGCTCTACGAAATCGGGCGGCGCGACGACGCGCTCGAGCAGCTTCGCAGGGTCCACTCCGTCTGCGCCTCGGTGCGCGCCGGGCTGGAGCTCGAAAAGACAAGAGGGATGTTTCGGGAGATGGACGTGAGGCCGCCCTCCGTGTCGACGTCCGACGGACCCCTTGGACTCACCGAGGCCGAGCTGCGCGTGGCGCTGCTCGTGACGGAAGGGAAGAGCAACAAGGCCATCGCCGCCCAACTGCGCTGCGCGACCGGCACGGTCAGAACCCATCTGCAGAACATCTACCCCAAGCTGGGGATCGGCGGAGCGGGCGCGCGTCATCGACTGGGAAACATGGTTCGAGAGGCAGGCCTCGTGGACCGAGCTTGATGGGCCCGATCCGTCCGCGATCTTTCGACCCATGACGCTTACGCGAAACGCCGCCGACCGGACCAAGCGGGTCGTCTCTTCGTCCGGGCGCGAGCGCCCGGTCTCGGAGACCCGCATCGCGGTTCGAACGTCCGAGCTCGATTCCTTCGGGCACGTGAACCATGCCATCTATCTCAACTACTTCGAGCACGCGCGCTTCGAGGCCCTGAAGCAGGCCGGCTTCCCGTGGGGCACGCTCGAGGAGCGAGGATGGGCAATCTTCGTCGTGCGGATCGAAGTCGACTACGTCGCCGAGACCCACAGGGAAGACGAGCTGCTCATCCGCACCTGGGCGGATTCCTTCCGACGAACGAGCATGGTGCTGGAGCAGGAGATGCTCCGCGACGACGACAGCGGAGAGGTGGTGGCCAGGGCCCGGGTGACCGCAGTCTGGATCGGCTCGGATCGCAGGCCCATGCGTGTGCCACCCGATGTGCAACGAGGCCTTTCGGAGGGAACGACGTGACCGACTACGACCGACTGACCGACCTCCTGGTTCGGCGCTCCGTCCGCATCGGGGACTTCACGCTCGCCAGCGGGGCGAAGTCCGACTACTACATCGACGCCCGTCTCACCACCATGAGTGCGGAAGGGCAGCTACTCATCGGCCAGGTCGCATACGGCGCGATCATGGACAGCGATCTGCACCCGACTCACGTGGGAGGGCTGACCCTGGGGGCCGATCCGATCAGCTACGCCATCGCCCACCGCAGCGCGCTCGAAGGCACACCGATCGACGCTTTCACGGTCCGAAAGCGCGCGAAGGAGCACGGGACCGGCCAGCGCATCGAGGGGGGTCTTCCGAAGGGTGCCCGGGCCCTCATGATCGAAGACACGATGACCACGGGACGGAGCACGCTGTCAGCCGTCGAGGCGGTCCGAGAGCACGGCGCCGACGTCGTGGGCGTCCTGACCGTCGTCGACCGCTCCGATGGCGCGGCCGAGGTCTTCGCTCGGATGGGCATCCCGCTTCTTCACCTCTTCACGGGAAAACAGCTGGTCGACGCGGCTCGTGCGTCGGGCTGACCGGCCTCAGTCCAGCAGCCGCAGAGGCATCACCAGGCACAGGTAGTCCTCGGCGTCCTCTCCCGCCGGCTCGATCGTGGCAGCCCGTTCGGGTGCCTTGAAGGCGAAGTTCACTTCCTCGGACGGGATGTGACGAAGCACCTCGAGCAGGTAATTCGCATTGAATCCGATCTCGAGCTCCTCCCCGTCGTACTGCACCTCCAGCTCGTCGTGGCCTTCGCCGAGGTCGGGAGTCAGGACGTTCAGATGAACCCGGCCCGGCTCGAACTTCAGCCGGATGCGGTGCGTCTGATCCGACGCGACCACGGCCATCCTTCGCACAGCCGACTCGAGCGACTTCTTCTCGATGACCGCGACCTTGTCGTTGTCTCGTGGAATCACCTGGTCGTAGTTCGGATACTGACCCTCGATCAGACGCGTGAAGATCTCGGTGGTATCCGCTCGAAAACCGAGGTGGTTCCCGCTGCGCGCAACGGAAAGCTCATCGTCGTCGTTGAAGAGCCGCTGGACCTGCGTGAGCGCTGCCGGCGGAACGATGAAGTCCGCGCTGGGCGTGCCGGTCGAGCCGACTGCGACGCCCATGCGTGCGAGTCGGTGACCGTTCGTAGCCACCATCTTCATCTCACCGTCCCGAAGCTCCCACAGGACGCCGTTGAGGATCGGGCGGCTCTCTTCCGTGGAGACGGCAAACGACGTGTGGTGGATGAGACGGTTCAGGTCTTTTCCGGTGACCGTGACGCCCTCCGAGAAGTCCACCTCGGCGAGCGTGGGAAACTCGTCCGCCGGCAGCCCGTTGAGCTTGAAGTGGCTGCGACCGCAACGAAGCTCGATCTGGTCTCCCCGTGTGGTGACTTCCACCGGCTGATCCGGAAGCTCTCTCGTGATCTCCTGGAGCTTCTTGCCCGGGGCAGTGAGGCTACCCGGTTCCTTGACGTCGGCAGGAACCTTCACGCGAACGGCGACGTCCAGATCCGTTCCGCTCATCCATACACCGTCGTCCGAGGCGTCGAAGAGGATGTTGGAGAGAACCGGCAGGGTGGTCTTCGACGGGATGCTGGCGGAGACAGCCGCCAGTCCCTTGTGAAGGTTCTGCCGGGTGATCGTGAAATTCATGGGGGAGCGCTCCTGGCGTCCGGTTCGAGAAGTCGAGGGTGGGCCGGGTATTCCAAGGCAGAGATACTATCTCTCTTCTCTCTTAAAAAACATAGTCGTAGTAGAGAGTGTGGATGTGTGGATGGGGACGTGGCCCTGCCCGGATACGACCTTGGAGCACAAGGGCTTCCGGCCTTTTGCGGAAGACGTGAGCCAGTGTGGAAAACCGCGTGAAATTGGGAAGACGTGGAGAGTGCGGCCTCTCGGTTGTGGGAAGTCCGGGGGTTTTCCACACTAGTCCACATCACGGGCCGACCAATCAGGAAAGCTCGCGAATCTCCTGCATGACGTCTCGGACTCGGTCTCGGAAGGCGGGGTCCAGCTCGATGCGGCGCTCGACCTTCCGGATGGAGTAGAGGACGGTGGAGTGGTCTCTCCCGCCGAAGCACGCTCCGATCTCGGAGAGCGGCATCTCGAGCATCTTGCGCATGGCGTACATGGCGACGTGACGGGCCTCGGTGACCGTGCGGGTCCGGGTCTTGGCGGAGAGAGCCTCCGGTCGTACGCGCCAGGCAGCGGCGATCCCCTCCTGGATGCGCTCGGGTGAGGCAACCGGCTTGATGGGCTCGCGCTCGCGACGGCGCAAGGCGAGGACGCGGCGGGCGAAGTCGGGCGTGATCTCCTGGTTCCAGACGGAGGAGACCGCCAGGAGCTTGATCACGGCTCCCTCGAGCTCGCGAACGGACGACGTGCAGGAGTGGGCGATGCACTCGATGACGTCCGCGTCGAGCACGAGGCCCTCCTCCTCGGACTTGCTTCGGAGGATGGCGATTCGTGTCTCGAGGTCGGGAGGGCGGAGGTCTACGGTGAGGCCCCAGTCGAACCGTGAGACGAGACGCTCTTCGACGCCTTCGAGCTCCCGGGGAGGTCGGTCACCCGTGAGGACGATCTGTCGATGAGAATCGTACAGCGCGTTGAAGGTGTGAAAGAACTCGTCCTGCGTGCTTTCCTTGTTCTTCAGGAACTGGACATCGTCGAGCAGAAGGAGGTCCATCTCCCTGTACCGGGCTCTGAACTGCGCGGTCGTGCCCCTCTGGATGGCCGTGATCATCTCGTTCATGAACTGCTCGGCCGAAACGTAAGCCACGCGGGCGTCGGGATTGGACTGCAGGACACGGTGCCCGATCGCGTGCATGAGGTGGGTCTTGCCCAGGCCCACCCCGCCGTAGAAGACCAGCGGATTGTAGAGGCGGCCTGGCTGATCCGCCGCAGCGCTCGCAGCGGCCGTGGCGAGCTGATTGTTCGGTCCGACGACGAATCGCTCGAACGTGTAACGCTCGTTGAGGCCGGGGTTGCGGGCGGTGAGGAGTCTCGATTGTGCGGAAGCGGGCGTACGGGGGGCGCTCCTGGGTGTCGTGTCGGACTCCGAGCTCGCGGGGGACTCGAGGCGAACGACGGGGGGCGTGAAGGTGTCCGGCGATGTAGCGCCGCGAACGGCGATACGAAGCGGGCGGCCGAGCACCTCGGCGCCTCGGGCCTCGAGAAGGTCGCCGTACTTGTCCTCCAGCCACTCGGCCTTGAAGCGGTTTCCCGCTTCGAGGAGGAGCTCCTCGTCCGTGAGTGCGACGGCGCGAACGCCCTCGATCCAGGAAGAAAACGCGTGGTCGGGAACGGCGTCCCGAACGGCGTCCTGAATCCGGGCCCACACCTCCGGGGCCGTCAGTTCCACCGCGGGCTCCGCATGCCCTCGAGGCGTGTCCGAAGCCTGATGTTGCGTGGGGAACGGTTACGGTCCGATGGCATCCGACTGGGCGTTGCGGGGCACGAGAAAGTGGTGTGGACAGCTCCCAGTTTCGACGGGGGCGTCGAAGCTACCGAGGGCGCCGAGAAATGTCAAAGTGACCGAAAGTGCCCGAAAATGCGGGGATTCGAGGGTGCTGGGGCCTCCGTGGGCGTTGACCCGGTAAGAGAGTCCCGGCTAAGTTTTCAGGCTCGTTTCTACTTGAGTAACTCGTCATCGGGCTGGCAGGAATGAAGCCGACATACAAGCCGCGCAACCGCAAGCGCGTCAACAAGCATGGGTTCCGCGCCCGGATGAAGACGGCCGGAGGGCGCAAGACGCTGAACCGGCGCCGGCGCCGCGGGCGCACGCGCCTCGTGGTCAAGATCGGCGGAAAGTAGACCGTCGGCCGGGGCTCGGGGGAGCGGCTTCCGAAGTCGGCTCGGATTCGGCTGAGCTCGGAGATCCGTGATTTGCTGGTGCGGGGGGAGCGGAAGAAGACCCGGCACCTCGACGTATATCTCGGGACGTCGCCCGTTCCTCATTGTCGGCTGGGTCTGATCGTGCCGAAGCACGGAAAGCGCATCGTGGATCGGAACCTGGTCAAGCGTCGGCTTCGGGAGATCGGGCGTCGCGTCGCCCTTCCGAGGCTGGACGCTGCGGGCCACCGGCTGGACTTCCTGGTCCGGGCCCGGCGTTCCGCATACGACGTGGACTTCGGCACGCTCGAGAGCGAAGTAACCGGGGTGGTGGAGGAGCTGTGCTCGCGAAGTTCCTGATCGGATCGATCCGCTTCTACCAGTCGGTGATCTCGCCGTGGACACCGCCGTCGTGTCGCTATACCCCGACATGCTCGACGTACGCCAGGGAATGCATCGAGGAGCATGGAGCGGGACGGGGTGGATGGCTCGCCCTCCGGCGAATCGCGCGGTGTCACCCCTGGGGGGGACACGGCTACGACCCCGTACCACCCGGCGCGGGTGGTTCTGAGCGGGGTGTGATAGAAGCGGTCCCGGCCCGGATGGATGGCAGCCCATGAAGACCGAGGCGCGGTTCCTTGTCGCCGTTCTGTTGATGCTCGGGGTCCTCATCGGCACGAATCGGCTCTTCCCGCCGGTCGTTCCCGAAGGACCGGACGCCGTGTCCGACAGCCTGGCCGGGACTGTCGAGGGAGCGACGGACGAAGGCGAGGCACAGAGCGGGCTCCCGCCCGGGGTGGACTTCGAAGAAGCGGGACTTCAGGAGGATGTGACGGCAGCGGCGGGAGAGCCGGGGGCCGTCGCCGGGGCACCGGAAGAGACCGTGGCCGTCGTACCCGAGATGGACGTGACGGTCGAGGGACCGCTCTACCGGTTCACGTTCAGCTCGGTGGGTGCTCGTCTCGTCTCGGCGGAGCTCCTCGAGTTCATGGCGCTCAATCGTGGCGGCGTGGTGGAGCTGGTGCCGGACGGGTCTGACGGGTATCTGGGTCAAAAGGTGGTGGTGGGGTCGGACACGCTGGATCTGACCGGTGCCCGATTCCGGGTCGAGCCGGAGGCTGGGCTGCGCCTGCAGGAGGGCGATGGGCCGCAGTCGCTCCGTTTCACGTACGCGCCCCCATCGTCCGGATTCCGCTTCGAAATCGAGTACACGTTCGAACCGGACCGGTATCAGGTGGGTGTGAGCGGACGCGTGGTCGGGGTGGATCGTGCTCTGCTGGTGACGGACCTCGGGGCGGGCCTGGCGTATGCCGAGGCGGACTCCGCGCTCGAGGCGCGGGCGATGGCGTACGTACACAACCATCAATCGGAAGGCATCCGCTCGGTCGTGCTGGACAAGGCCGAGCCCACCGTGGTGAACGGCCCGCTCCTGTGGGCAGCGTTTCGGAGCAAGTTCTTCGTGATGGCGCTGCTGGCCGGGGAGAGTGACGAGGTGTCGGCCGACCGGCTGCTGGGCGGTCTGCTCGTGGCGGATAGCCCGCTGGCGGGGCGGGTCCGCGTGGCCGCCGCTCAGACCGTCAGCGGAGACGAGGCGTTCGGGTACCGAGTCTTCCTCGGGCCCCAGGACTACTCGCGCCTCACATCGCTCGGTCAGGGCATGGAAGAGGTCAACCCGTACGGGTGGCGCTTCTTCCGGCCGATCATCCGGCCCTTCGTGTCGATCATCATGACGATCCTCGTCTGGCTGCACACGCAGCTGGACTGGGGATACGGCTGGGTGCTGGTCGTCTTCGGTGTGATGATGCGTGTGGTTCTCTTTCCGCTGAACCACAAGGCGATGAAGGCGCAGCTGCGCAACATGGCCGTTCAGCCGCTCGTGAAGGAGATCCAGGACCGGTACAAGGACAACCCCGAGAAGCTTCAGAAGGAGATGATGAAGCTGTATCGGGAGCACGGCTTCAACCCGCTGGCCGGGTGCCTCCCGATGCTTCTTCCCTGGCCGGTTCTGATTGCGCTCTTCTTCGTCTTCCAGAACACGATCGAGCTCCGGGGCGTGCCGTTCCTCTGGCTTCCCGACCTCTCGGCCAAGGATCCTTATTACATCCTGCCGATCGTGCTGGCGCTCTCCATGTTCCTGATGCAGTGGGTGAGCCTTCGCTCGCTGGATCAGGAGAATCCTCAGATGAAGATGATGATGTACATCATGCCTCCCATGATGCTCTTCATCTTCATGAACCTCGCGAGTGGCCTGAACCTTTACTACGCGACGGCGAACATCGCGACGTTGCCTCAGCAGGTGTGGATCGCGAGGGAGCGCGCGAAGATGAAGGCGGGCCCGCCACTCACGCTGTCGCGGGACTGAGCCCGCCGCGGGCCGGGCTGCCGCTGACGGCGGCCCGATGGGAGGATCGAGGATGGATGTCGACACGATCGTTGCGCTGTCGACTCCCGAGGGGGTCGGAGCGATCGCGGTCGTGCGCCTGTCGGGTCCGGAGGCCGTGGGCGTGCTCGAGCGAATCGCTCCCGATCAGCCCCTTCCGGAGCCACGCCGAGCGTCGCTGCTGGATCTGAGGGACCCCGACGACGGATCGTTGGTCGACCGTGCGCTCGTGACGCGATTCGTGGGTCCGGCGAGCTTCACCGGCGAGGACCTGGTGGAGCTCTCGTGTCATGGAGGCTGGCTGACGCCGGCGCTGGTGGTGGACGCCTGCGTACGCGCCGGGGCCCGAGAGGGGGAGCCGGGTGAGTTCACTCGGCGCGCATACCTCCGGGGAAAGATCGACCTCGTACAGGCGGAAGCCATCGCGGACCTGATCGACGCGCGGAGCGGTGCGCTACGCAAGGCTGCGCTCGGTCATCTCGACCGGGGGCTGTCGCGAAGGGTAGGCGATCTGCGTACGCGGCTGATCGGAGTGGAGGCGCTGCTGGCGCATCACGTGGACTTCCCGGAGGAGGACGACGCACCGGTGCCGCTGGATCGCGTGATCAGGGAGGGTCGGGCGCTCGGCGGCGAGGTGGAGGCGATGCTGCGCACGGCTCCGGAGGGGGAGCTGCTGCGGGAGGGTGCACTCGCGGTGCTCGCGGGCAGACCCAACGCGGGGAAGTCTTCCCTGTACAATGCGCTGGTGGGGAAGGAACGGGCGATCGTCACGGAGGAGCCGGGAACGACGAGGGATGCGCTGGAGGCGAGCGTGCAACTGGGTGGCTTCCCGTTCCGACTCGTGGATACGGCCGGTCTTCGGTCCGCTTCCGGACAGGTCGAGCGTATGGGGATCGAGGTCGCGCGCCGGTACATGGACGAGGCGGATGTCGTGCTCTTCTGTGTCTCGGTCGCCGAGGGGCTGACGGGCGCGGACCGGGAGTTCCTCGAAGATGTGCGGGACGCCCCGGTCGTATTGATCGAGACCAAGGGTGATCTGAGCGCGGGTCGGGCGGCTGAAGCGGACGGTGTCGCCGCCAGGGTCCGGGTGTCGGCGCGCACGGGGGAGGGACTCGACGAGCTTCGCCGGGTACTGCCGGAGCTCATGTTTGCGTCGGTGATCCGCGCCGGTGCAGAGGTGCCGGTCCTGACGCGGGCACGGCACGCGCGTAGTCTTCGGGTGGCGCGGGACGAGCTGCGGGCGTTCGTCGAGGGACTCCAGGCGGGGCTGCCGGCCGAGGTGGCCTCGAGTCACCTCCGTACTGCCGAGTCGGCGCTCGAGGACGTGATCGGTCTGGTGTCGACGGAAGACGTTCTGGACGTGGTGTTCCGGGACTTCTGCATAGGGAAGTGAGGAGGGCCCGATGAGCCGAGATGCGAATAAGATGCGGGATGTCGGCTTCGTTGTGCAGGGTCGTGTCCAGGGGGTGGGGTTTCGGTGGTGGGCACACCGTGAGGCCGAGCGCCTGGGAATCGTCGGAACGGTGCGCAACCTGTCGAGCGGCGACGTGGAGGTCATGGCGCGCGGTACGGTCGAAGCGGTGGAACGCTTCGAGGCTTCACTGAGGCGGGGTCCACCGATGGCGATGGTGGAGCGCGTCGAGGCCGTTCCCTGCGCCCTCGGGCCCGAGGTATCGGATTTCACCATCGAGCGCGGATGAGACGAGCGTACGACGTCGTGGTGGTGGGAGGGGGCCACGCGGGCACGGAAGCGGCTGCCGCTGCAGCGCGGGCGGGCGTGCGGACCCTTCTGTTGACGCCGGACCTGGGGCGGGTGGGCCAGATGAGCTGCAACCCTGCCATCGGTGGGGTGGCGAAGGGGGTCGTGGCGCGCGAGGTAGATGCGCTCGGGGGCTTGATGGGTCGGGCGACCGACGCCTCCCGGATCCAGTTTCGGATGCTGAACCGGTCGAAGGGGCCGGCGGTTTGGGGTCCGCGGGCGCAGTGCGACCGGGCGATGTATCCCGTGGCAGTGCGGCGACTGCTCGACGAGCTGCCGATGCTGGACCTGTTCCAGGATATGGTGGACGACGTGGTGCTGGAGGGTGGGCGTGCTCGCGGGGTTCGGACGAGAGGTGGGCTGGAGTTCGAGGCCGAATGCGTCGTGGTTACGACGGGGACCTTTCTGCGTGGCCGGATCCACGTCGGGGGGGAGGCGGGGGTCGCCGCGGGCCGAGCTGGGGAGGCGCCTTCGGTGGCGTTGGCGGAGGGTCTCGAGGCGCTGGGGCTGGAGGTGGCGCGTTTCAAGACGGGGACGCCCCCGAGGGTCGACGGCCGCACCGTCGAATTCGAGAGGACCGAGCGGCAGGACGGGGAAGGCGGAGCCTACCGATTTGCGACGTACGCTCGCGAGGAGATCCCGGAGCAGAGGCCGTGCTGGATCACCTATGCGGGCGAGGCCCTCAAGACGGTGGTGCGGGACAACCTCCAACGCAGCGCTTTGTACGGGGGCGAGATCGCGGGGCGCGGACCACGGTATTGTCCATCGATCGAGGACAAGGTCGTCCGATTCCCGGAGGCACCTCGGCACCAGATCTTCCTGGAGCCGGAGGGCCTCCACACGACGGAGTTGTACGTCAACGGTCTGTCCACCTCACTGCCCGCGGATGTTCAGCTGGCATTCCTCAGGACCGTGCCCGGGCTGGAGGAAGTGGTGATGACGAAGGTCGGGTATGCCATCGAGTACGACTACTTCCCGCCGCACCAGCTCCGCCACACGCTGGAGGTGCGGGGCGTGCCCGGTCTTTTCTTCGCGGGACAGATCAACGGAACGACCGGTTATGAAGAGGCGGCCGGACAGGGGGTCGTCGCAGGCATCAACGCTGCGCTCCTGGTGAGGGGAGAGGAGCCTCTCGTGCTGGAGCGTGACCAGGCGTACATCGGTGTGCTGATCGACGACCTCGTCACGCGAGGTGTGGACGAGCCGTATCGTCTCTTCACGTCGCGGGCGGAGTTCCGGCTGCTCCTCAGACAGGACAACGCGCACCGGCGGCTCGGCCCACTCGCTCGGGATCGCGGGCTCCTGACGAGCCACCAGGTGCAGGCTCTGCAACGGCGCATCGAGGAAGAAGAGCGGGTGGTCGTGTGGTTCGAGAAGACTGCGCTCACGCCCGCGCAGACGGCGGACCTGCTTGAAAGGGCTGGCTCGAGCCCTGTGTCGGAGCCGGTGCGGGCAGTCGATCTCCTGCGTCGGCCGAGCGTCGGGGCGGGGGCATTGATCGACGCTGCGGGCGGATGGGCGGAGGAGACGCTGCCGGAAGATGCGCTCGCCGCGGTGGAGGTGGAGCTCAAGTACTCCGGCTACGTGGCGAGGGAGCGGGCGCGAGCTGAGCGTCTTCGGGAGCAGGCGGAGTTCTCCCTTGACGAAGCGCTGCCGTACGAGACGTTCCTTACGGTGTCGTACGAGGCCAGAGAGAAGCTTGCGAAGGTGCGTCCGGGCACGCTTGCGCAGGCGGGTCGCATTCCGGGCGTGTCGCCGGCCGACTTGCAGAACCTGATGCTCGAGGTTCGCAGGCTGCGGGGGTCGCCGGAGGGTCCGTGAGGAGTCAGCAGCGTTTCACGTGAAACAGGCGCGGAGCCGGACGCCCGACTCGGTACTGCGTTTCACGTGAAACATCTTCAGCTGGTGGCCTCTTCTCCTCCGAGGCCAGGAGCCCGTCGCGTCCGTCGGGGCCGCGCGGCGCCCTCTCAGCGTCGCGATCGCTCGGGGAGCCCGGGCCGGGCTACCTCCGCTGCAGCTCGATGAAAGCCTGCGCGGGGTCGAGCTCGCCATCGAGATTGAAGTCGAACTCCGTCGGACCCTCGAGCCGCACGTAATCGGAGCGGACGAACTCGTAGGACGAGGTGGCCGGCTCACCACCGTTCGGCAGCAGGATGATGAAATCGCCCTGTACCGAGATCTCCCCGATCTCGACCAACGGAATCCCGCCGAACGTCAACGTCGCGGTGTAGGTCCCGCTCGGCTGCACGTTGATGGTAAAGGAGCCGTTCTCCATGAGATCCGCGACGATCGACGGGTCCGCATCGCTGGTGACGGTGAAGACCTCGGCGTCCCAGGTCCCCACGAAGGGCGCGATCGCGTCGGGATCCTCCACCGGAGGCCCCGTGGAGTCGTCGTCGCCACATGCCCCCACGGTCAGAAGCACCAGGGCCATGCCCGTCCACCGATTCCACCGTCGCCGCATGGGGCGCAGTCTCCGTTTCGAGGATCGAGCCCCGCCGGAAACGGCTGGGGCTCGCTCGGGCCATACCGTTGCGGCCCACGTCTTGCGGAAAGCTCTTGGTGCGGTTGGAGTGGGTCAACCTTTTCGGTTTCCCGTCACGCGCGCACGGGGATATATTGGCGGCCTCTCCGTATCTCATCAGGGCCTCGCATGTCTCACGTCATCGCGATTGCGAATCAGAAGGGCGGCGTCGGCAAGACCACGACCGCGATCAACCTCGGAGCGTCCCTCGCGGTCGCCGAGAAGAAGACGCTGGTGCTCGATATCGATCCGCAGGGGAACGCCACGAGCGGTCTCGGCGTGGCGGATCGCTCTTCTCGACCCACCATATACAATGTTCTGATCGGCCAGAACGACATCACGGACTCCGTGGTGGAGAAGGTCCACTTTCCGTTCCTCGACGTCATTCCGTCCACCCGCGATCTGGTCGGTGCCGAGATCGAGCTCGTCTCCGCGTTCAGCCGGGAGACGATCCTGCGGCAGGCGCTCGAGCCGATTCGGGAGCGTTACGACTACATTCTCGTCGACTGTCCGCCGTCCCTGGGCCTCCTGACGGTGAACACCCTGACGGCGGCCGACTCCGTGCTGATCCCGATTCAGTGTGAGTTCTACGCCCTCGAAGGGCTCAGCCAGCTCCTCAACACCATCCGCCTCGTGCAGCGCGGGTTGAACCCGGGGCTCGACGTCGAAGGCGTCCTCCTCACCATGTACGACAAGCGCCTGAATCTGTCGCGCCAGGTCGGCGAAGAGGCCCGTGAGTATTTCGGCCCGAAGGTGTATCGCTCGACGATTCCCCGAAACGTCCGCCTGGCCGAGGCCCCGAGCTTCGGTCAGCCGATCGTTCTGTACGACGTCCTGTCGGCCGGAGCCCAGGCATACCTCATGCTGGCGCACGAGGTGATCGACCGTCGGGCTCGAGCCGACGCCGCAGCTGCCGTGGGAGCGGGTTCGTGACCCGGGACCGCCTGGGGAAGGGCCTCGGTGCTCTCCTTGGAGAGTACCTGGAGCCGGAAGTCGAGGCCGGAGAGATCCGGTCGCTACCGCTCGCAGCCATCGTACCGAATCCCCTGCAGCCGCGGAGGGTCTTCACGGACGCGGAGCTCTCCGACCTCGCTGCGTCGATCCGTGAGAACGGGCTGCTCCAGCCCCTCGTCGTCCGCCCGGCGCCCGGTGCGCCCGATCGCTTCGAGCTCGTGGCCGGGGAGCGCCGCTTTCGGGCGCTCACCATGCTCGACTGGAAGGAGGCCCCCGTCGTCGTCCGCGATGCCGACGACGAGACCCTTCTGGTTCTCGCCCTCGTGGAGAATCTCCAGCGCGAGGCTCTGAACCCGATCGAGGAGGCCGAGGGCTATCAGGCATTGAGCGAGCGCTTCGGCCTCAAGACCGCCGAGGTGGCCCGCTCGGTGGGCAAGGACCGATCCACGGTCGCCAACCTGATCCGTCTCCTGAACTTGCCGCCGTCGATTCGCAAGCTCGTTGAAGAGGGCGCGCTCACGCAGGGTCACGCGCGTGCTCTTCTGACGATCGATGACCCCGTGCAGGCAGCGGATCTCGCCCGACGCGCGGCCCGCGAAGGGTGGTCCGTTCGGGAAGTGGAGCGTCGCGCCTCCCAGGGCAAGAAGAAGCCCCGGAAGCCATCCCCGGCCAAGGACCCCGTCCTTCTCGCCATCGAGCAGGCGCTGCAGGAGCACCTCCAGACCCGCGTGGAGGTAAAGGCTTCCCGCGGAGGCGGCGGGACCGTCGTCATCCGGTACCACGGGTCGGAGGACTTCGAGCGCATCTTCGAGCTGGTGACCGGGAGACCGATCAACGAGGTGGTCGAGTGAGGTCATCGCCGGACCCGCGGCGCCTGACAATCATGTTGGTTCCCGACGGGAGCGAGACCACGCGCACGATCACCGTGTCGTACCGTCGGCTCCGCGCATACGCTGCGCTGTTCTCGCTCCTCGCCGTGGCGGCCACCGTCATGGCCGGCTCCTGGTGGTACCTCGCGGCGCGTGCAGCCCGGGCCGGCGAGCTGGAGCGCGAAGTGGAGGTGATGAGGCGTGACCGAGCTCGGGTCGCGGCTCTGGTCCAGCGCCTCGAGACCATCGAAGAGCAGTACGTAGGCCTGCGGGCGATGTTCGGGTCGGCGCAGACCGACCAACCGTCTGGTGTGTGGTTGCCTCCCGTGTCGGCGCCGAGGCCCGGCGGAAGCGAGCCGCCGCGCCGGGGGAGCACGATTCCCTCCGTCTGGCCACTGACCGAGCGCGGATTCGTCACGCAGGAGCTGCACGGTAGCGGCGGTGCCGACGACCATCCGGGGCTCGATATCGCCGTGGCCTCCGGGTCGTACATCCGGGCGGCGGGCGGCGGCACGGTCGTCGATGTCGGGGACGACGCCGTGTACGGGCGATTCGTCGTCATCGATCATGACGGTGGCTATGCCACTCTGTATGGGCACGCCTCCGAGACGTTCGTGACCCTCGGTCAGGACGTGCGAGAGCGTCAGGTCATTGCTCTGAGCGGATCCACGGGCCGATCGACGGGCCCCCATCTCCATTTCGAGATCCTCGTCGAAGGAGATCCGGTGGATCCGCTCGAGCTCATAGAACAGCCCGGATGACGGCCTCGGCGGGATTCAGCGGAGGGCATAATCCTTGCGCCCAGCCCCGCAGGGTAACGTACCATATGGGGTGAACTTCACAGGGGGGGACATGAAACGAGGTCAGATCACGCGGGACCGGGACGACGGCTCGGCAGCGCCCGAATCCGTGATTTCCATCATCGGGCCCGGCATGACCATCGTCGGCAACTGCGAAACCGACGGCACCGTGCGGATCGAAGGCACCGTCGAAGGCTCTATCAAGGCGGGCAAGGCCGTGGTCATCGGGAAGCAGGGCGTCGTCACCGGAGACATCTCCACCCAGGACGCCGTCATCTCCGGCCGGGTCGAAGGCACCCTGGTCGCGGCTTCCCGTCTCGAGCTTCAGGCCACGTGTCACATCGAGGGCGAAGTGCACACGCGGAGGATGCAGCTCGAGGAGGGTGCGGTTCTGAACGGGAACGTGCACATGGGCCAGGACCTGCCCGACAGTGCCAAGGCGACGCGCGCCCCCAAGAAGTCGCAGCCTGAGGTCAAGACCCAGGCGACTCCGGAACCGGCGGCAAGCACGGCCTGATCCGACAGAACGTGCCCTTCCCGGGCCCGTTTTCCAAGGCGAAGCGGGCACGTTCTCACGTTCGAGCCCACACTGGCAGAAATATCTAATGAATTGCAGCCCATTGGGTTGCGCCATATGATACCCTTTGCCGACCGGACTCCCGGGACGGCAAGAGGATCCTCCCTCCACAGTTTCTCCACATCTGTCCGGGTTGGCGGATGAAATTAGAATCCCTCGTCCAATACGCTGACGCGTACCTCGGCGTGGAGGGGCATCCCGACTACCCGCAAGCCTTGAACGGACTGCAGGTCGAAGGGCCTCACGAGGTGACGCGGATTGCCACCGCCGTCGATGCTTCGCTCGTGACGATCGAACGGGCCCGCGACATGGGGGCCCATCTGCTTCTGGTTCACCACGGGCTCTTCTGGGATGGCCTGACGCCGGTGATCGGTCGCCAGTACCGACGCATGAAGGCCCTGCTCGATGCCGGAATGGGACTTTACAGCTGTCACCTTCCGCTCGACGCGCATGGCGAAATCGGAAACTGCATCCTCCTGACCAGGGCGCTCGGCCTGGAGCCGGAGGGCCGGCTCGGGACGTACAAGGGAGCCGAGCTGGGTTGGTGGGGCAGCTACCCCGAGCCGATTCCCGTCGATACGCTCGTATCTCGCACGGGAGCGGCCGTCGACGGGCCGGTCCGTGCCCTCGCCGGAGGACCCTCCGAGATCCGGAGCGTCGGTGTCCTGACCGGCGGCGGTGCCTCCTTCGTACGCGAGGCCGCCGAGATGGGTCTCGATGCGTTCGTTACCGGCGAGGGTGCGCATCACACCTTCTTCGACGCCGAAGAGCTGGGAATTCACGTCCTCTTCGCCGGTCATTACGCGACGGAGACCTTCGGCATCCGGACGCTCGGCGACCGTCTCGCCGATCAGTTCGGGCTCGACGTCTCCTTCGTTCACCGGCCTACCGGACTCTGATCCGTGGCTGCACCGCCCCGCCCCGAGCAGTGACGCCTCGTCCCCCTTCGGACTTCCTGGAGACGGCTCCGCTCGTCCCGATCGAGCTGGAGGCGTCGACGCACCGGGTCCTCTACGTCGGGCCGCAATGCTCCGCCCTCGTCGGCGCCCCTGCCGAGTCCTGGCTCGAGCCGGACTTTCTCCGGAAGCGGATACTCCCGGACGACCAGGGCATCGTCGCCCAGGCCCGGAGCAGCGCAGCGGCGGGCGGGAGCGGCTGGGTCGAGTACCGGATGGAGCACGCCGACGGACGCGTCATCTGGGTAAGCGAGTGCACCGTGGCAGCCGATGGGGCCGATGGCGGACCCCGGCTCCGCGGCTTCGTCTGGGACGTGACCGATCGGAAGCGGCAGGAGCTGGCTCTCTGGAAGCGCGAGGCCAAGCTGCGAGCCCTTCTCCGGTCCGCGCCCGACGCGATGGTGCTGACCGACCTCGACGGGCGCATCCGCGACATGAACGAGCAGGCAGCTGCTCTGTTCGGCTACTCGCCGTCCGACGTCATCGGATCTTCCTTCGATCACCTGGTACCCTCCCGACTGCAGCCAAGGCTCCCCGAGCTCCGCTCCGCGTTCGAAAGGGATCCGCAGCGGAAGTCGCTGGTGGACGGTCAGAGCTTCGCGATCGAGCGGCGCGACGGCAGCGAGGTCCCTGTCGAGCTGAGCATGAGCCTCGTCCACCGGGAAGACGAAAGCCCTCAGCTCCTGTGCTCGGTTCGAGACCTGACCGCTCGGCGGAGAATGGAAGGCCATCTCCGCACCAGCGAGCGCCACCTGCGCGAGATGGCGCAGGTGATGCCCGCCATGGTCTGCTTCCTCGATACCGAGCACCGCTATCGATTCGTGAACGAAGCGTATGCCCGGTGGCACGGCCTGGAGCGGCACCAGATGGAAGGCCGCCGCCTTCGCGAGGTCGTCGGGCCGAAGGCCCACGCCGCGCTCCGGGCCTCCGTGGACGCTGCCCTCGCCGGATCGGGCACGCACTTCCGTGGGGCGATGGAGGACGGTCGCGGCCGAAGCGTCCCCGTGGACGTGAGCACGGTACCCCTCGTCGACGAGGAGGAGCAGGTCTCGGGGTATTTCCTGCTCATTTTCGATATCACCGACGAGATGGCGGCGCAGGAGGCCGATCGGCGCCACCGTGCCGAGATCGCCCACGTGAGTCGGGTCGCCACTCTGGGAGAGCTGACCGCCTCCATCGCCCACGAGCTCAACCAGCCCCTCTCCGCCATCCTGGCCAACGCCATCGCAGCTCGCAGGATGCTCGACGGCGTGGTACCCGATCTGGAGGAAGTCGGGGAGGCACTCGATGACATCGCGTCGTCAGGGCGAAGGGCCGGAGACGTCATCTCCGGAATGCGCGAGCTCCTTCGCAAGGGCGAGGGTGGCGAAGCTCATGACGAGGTGATCGACCTCACCCCGCTCGCTCGGGACGTGATCGACCTCCTGCGGAGCGAGGCCATCGGGCGAGGGGTTACCCTGGTCGCCCCCGAAGCGCCCGGTGCCTCGGCGGAGATCCGCGGCGATCCCGTCCAGATCAAGCAGGTCCTGCTGAATCTTCTGATGAATGCGATCGAGGCTGCCTCCCGCGCCCCGGCTGGCGCCCGTACGGTAGTCACCGGCGTGGCATCCGGGACCGGAGTCGTCGAGGTGACTGTCCAGGACAGCGGGCCCGGCCTGCCGACCGACGATGTGGAAGAGCTCCTTCAACCGTTCGTCACGCGGCGGCCCGGCGGCCTGGGAATGGGCCTCGCGATTTGCCGCAGCATCGTCGAGGCACATGCCGGCCGGATCCACGGGTACACCGATCCTCGCGGTGGAGCCGTGTTCACGGTCCGCCTGCCCTCCGCATGACGGACCTCGCGCTCGACGGCCCGATCGCGATCGTCGACGACGACGCCTCGGTCCGAACCGCCCTTAGACGACTCCTTCTCGTGCACGGGATCTCGTCCGTGACCCACCCCAGCGGGCCGGCCTTTCTCGACTCCACGACCCTGCACGATGTCGAGTGCGTGATCCTCGACATCCACATGCCGGGGATGTCCGGACTCGACGTTCTCGAGGAGGTCCGCGTTGCCGCCACCAAGCTGCCCGTCATTCTCATGACCGGCCGCTATGATGCGGACTTCGCCCGGAGGTCGCTCGACGCCGGCGCATCTGCTTTCTTACGGAAGCCGTTCGAGGAGGACGAGCTCCTGCGAGCGATCGAAGTCGCCATCCGGGATCGCCGGTGATCCGGCGGTCCCCCGGTTGAACCCTTTACACGGAAGACCCGCGATGCTCCTGCTTCCGCATCGACTCGCCGTCCTCGGCGTCGCTCTTCAGGCCGTCACCGCCTCCACCGTATCGGCGCAATCGATCGCCGACGTCTTCGAGAGGGTGAGCGGTGCCGTCGTGGTCGTGTACACCGAATCCACCGAGTACCAGTTCGTGGGGCAGGCGGTGGCGGTGTCGGTGCCCGGGACGGGCTCGGGCGTGCTCGTCTCGCCGAACCAGGTTCTGACCGCGGCCCACGTGGTCCAGGCCGCCAACCGCGTCGTGGTCGTGTTCCCGAACGGCGACGAGCACCCTGCTACCGTCGTCGGGTCGAGCGAGACGCACGACGTGGCCATGCTTCGCCTCGATCGGGCGGTCTCCGTCACCCCGGCCACGCTCGGTGACTCGAACCAGACGCGGATCGGCGAGGACGTGTTCGTGGTTGGCGCGCCTCTCGGTGAGAGCCACACCCTCACCGTCGGGCACCTGAGTGCCCGACGTGAAAGGGCGGGATTGCTCGGCACGTCCAGGGTCGAGTTCCTCCAGACCGACGCTTCGATCAACCCGGGGAACTCCGGCGGGCCCATGTTCAACATGAATGGCGAAGTGATCGGAATCGTCAGCCACATCCTCACGCAGTCGGGTGGCTCCGTCGGTCTCGGATACGCCGTCGCCTCCAACACCGCCCGCGCGATTCTCATCGACCAGCGGAGCTGGTGGTCGGGCCTCTCGGGAACGCCCGTGGCCGGTCCGCTGGCCGCGATCCTCAACGTGCCCCCTCCGGGGGGCGGAATCATGGTGCATTCCATTGCGAAGGACTCCTTCGCGGAGCAGCTCGCGCTCCGTCCGGCCGTCCTTCCCATCAGCATCGGCGGACAGGAGATCAAGGTCGGCGGCGACATCATTCTCGAGGTGCAGGGGATTCCGCTTGGGGCCCGGCTCGAGAACGGAGACCGGATCCGTGACACTCTTCTTTCCTTGCCGCCGAACTCCATCGTGCGGGTGAAAGTCCTCCGCGCGGGCGAGATCGTCGAGCTCGTCGCCGCGACGCCCAACTGATCGGACTCCTCGGAGGATTCCCAATGTCGTCCATGCGCCTACACCGACGGATCCGCGGCGCGATCGCCGCCCTCGCGCTCACCGCTCCGGTCGCCCTGCATGCGCAGCAGGTCCCCTCTCCGGCGGCGCACTTCGGCTTCGAGATCGGTGCCGACCGGAAGCTCGCAGACTGGAGCGCGCTCACCGCATACTTCGAGCG
>Ga0209536_100001301_pt1 | contig 41464 bp, 35 predicted proteins | sample DeeMarSeWOR28_12_FD_187461 | JGI IMG/M metagenome (GOLD analysis project Ga0209536, IMG submission 187461) | Marine sediment microbial communities from White Oak River estuary, North Carolina - WOR-2-8_12 (SPAdes) (version 2) | ecosystem: Environmental > Aquatic > Marine > Intertidal zone >...
TAAATCGAATCGTTCCGCATTTGTCCAAGCCATTCATAAGCTTGCTCGATCGACATCGATTCGGTTATTTGCAGCGAAACCGGATTTCGTTCCAACGCGGCCTTTACAAAGGGGGCCCAGTTGCAGGTTTCCATATCTCGATAAGCATAAAAGGCGAGATCCGCTGTCTTGTTACTTTGCCGCTTATGTTTAAGGTAGTCGATAATCTGCTCCCTGCTTTGTTCTGGGGTAATTTCGATTTGGTCGGAGGGCAGGTAAATTTTATCCTGACTCGGCAGCTTTGCCTGGGTGTGTAGAAAGTCAGCTAGGTCGTTTGTGAAGTTTTCAGGCTCAGGGATGACAGGCTTAATGAATTTTATAAATGCGGATTTATCCTGAGTTTTTCTTAAGTCGGGTTTGTGATGTTGGATTAACTCGTCGAACTGGTCGCATCGAATTCTGCCGGGAAGTTGATACGGAACAAAATCTTCGTCCGAAACCTCGGCAAGCAGTTTTTCGAAAGTCTTGTCGGCCACTCTGTAATTGCTGCCGTGCTCGTAATGAAAAAGTGTCTCTGCCTTCAGAAAATGCGGCTGCCCGTGACAATCACGGCAGACCTGAAAGTATTTCTGATATGTATGGTTCGACCGAAGAAAATTTGCAAAAACAGCAAGCGATAGATCCTCCGATAAATACTCATCAAGCTTCCTGCTGAATTTTTGATAGTGTTTTTTATCGATTGTTGCTTCTTTATAAAAGCAGTGTATATAGCCGCTGCTATGAGCGACTATTGTAATATTTTCGTTTCGAAGTGCCCGCTGTGCCCTATTGGAAATTTCGGTGCCGTTGAACCACATCGTCTTGGTGACGAGTCTTCTATTGTTGGTTAGAATTCCTTCCTGCAGGTCGATAAAATTTTGCGAGTGAAGCGGTGTCAGTATCATGTATATGTCTTCTATGGGGATGCCGCATACGATAAACGCCGCCGCAGCGTACAAAGCCGCAAGCGACACACATTCGCCGGCGGCGGTTTTATAGCCATCTTTTAAACGAAATGCTTTCATTGCTTCGAGGGTTTCTGTCTTCCAATACGGGATGATGTCGCTTTCATATTTATCCAGCCCGAAGTGCCGGCGAATATCCACATCAAAATAGTATTTGTCACCGTGGTAGCCGAATAAAGCATTGCTCCTGGAAATATCTTCAGGAGAAATAAATTTCTCAAACCTTTTAAGCTCTTTTGATTGATTCGTCAGACCCCATGTTTCGAGATCTAGGTTAAATTCAAACTCGTCGATGATGAATTGCTTGAGCCGCATCAGCTTTCTGTACGTATTTTTACCGTCCAGCTTCTTGAAGCAATCAAGCTGCCGCCACTGCCAGATGATTGGGCTCATGATGTTCGCCAGAAGCAGGCTATACATCAATTCCGGAAATACGAAAATCTCCATATCAGAAAGTGTTATCGCGGATGAGTATTTCTCCAGTTCGTTTGAGTTCATTTTTCGTTCACTCCGTTAATTTAACGCTCACGCATCATCCTCTAAGCTTTCCGGCAGTGATTCTATAAATACCCTTATCAGGTCACGTGTCTGGAGAAAAGCCGCCAGAATAACATCTGAACTGCCCATGACTAATGTAGGATCCTCGAATGCCTTATGAATCAACCTGGCATTACCACTGAAGACGGGGCATTGCTCTCTGGCATTATCACATAAGGTTATAACATAATCGAAATCGATTGTCTTGAAATCATCGACGTGATCCGATGTTTGTGACGAGATATCGACGCCGGCTTCGGCCATTACCTGTATCGCTCTTGAGCTTACTCCGGCCGGCCAAACTCCGGCCGAGTAGGCCTCGATCACGTCAGACTTCAGATGTCTGGTCCAGCCTTCGGCCATCTGACTTCGGCACGCGTTACCAGTACAAAGAAATAACACTTTTATCTTCTCTTTAGTTTCGCTCATGAAGACTCCACTTCTATAATAATACTTTTAATTCGTATTGAGTTTTGCTATAGAACATAGGCCGCCTAAACAATTGACTGTGAAATTTGTAACTACAGTTTTTAAATTATAGCAGAAACTCAATAATATTCCAGAATACCATAAAAATTGTTGTGTACTTCGGCGAATTTTTCAGCCGGAGCGAGAAAAATGTTGCGTTCGCTATTATAAAAGAATATAGATTACATAAATTCGGTACCGGGACGTTTGAGGTTATGAAAAAAAGGATTTTTACATTTCTCGCGGGGATAATTTTTGCTGTGCTGTGCTTCGTTGCACTTAACATGGCCATGGCGCCGGTGTCGACATCTGAATATTGCGGCAGCAAATGCCACGAAATGAAAACCGCATACCTAAGCTGGGAACTATCGCCTCACGGCAACAATGCACGAGGCGTTCGGATTGAATGTATCGATTGTCATCTTCCGTCGAAAGATAAGTATTTTACACATCTTGCGGCGAAGGCTTATGCAGGAGCCAAGGATACCTATAAACATCACTTTGGTCCTGAATACAATGCCGAGCGGATTCGTAAAAAAGTACTGGAGCATATATCGAATAAAATATGCCTGCATTGCCATGATAATTTGTTAGGCAAGCCGGGCGGTTCGGCGGCGAGAATTGCTCATACGGCAGTGCTTGCCGAGCCGGACGCTCCGGAAAACAGGTGTTTCGAATGTCACGAAGACGTCGGACATCAGCGTCAAAATAAACTGTTTTCACAGTAGAAAGGTTATGACCATGAAGATTTCGAAAAGAAAAACCGTAGTCTTTTATCTCTGTGTTATTTCTTTGGCAATTGCGGTCGAAACTTATGCCGAGCAATCATCACAGATTATATCACCTGCTCTTAAAGAATACCGTATCGCAAGAAGCGTCTCGGGAGACGCCCAGAGATGTATTGACTGCCATGCTCTCGAAAGCAAGGGAATCGTCGCTGGCTGGGCTGCAAGCCGGCACGGCCACGCCAATATATCCTGCTTGGATTGCCACGCTGCCAGGCCTGCTGATTCCGATATCAGCAAGAACCACCTTGCACTCGACAAAATCCCTGTAAGTGTGATTGTCTCGCCTAAAGACTGCTCAAGATGCCACCCGGCTGAGGCAGCACAATACGCGCGGAGCAAACATGCCAATACCCTTGAGCTTATTTGGAAGATCGATCCGTGGCTGAATGACGGCATGAACAACAGCATCGAGCGGCAAACGGGTTGTTACCACTGCCACGGCAGTGTAGTGAAAGTGGAAAATGGAACATTCAGTACCGATACGTGGCCGAACGTGGGCGTCGGCAGGATAAATCCGGACGGCAGCAGGGGAAGTTGTTCGAGCTGTCACACCCGACATAAATTCTCCCTCGCAGAGGCGAGAAAGCCGGAGGCTTGCGGTCAATGTCATCTTGGCCCTGATCATCCTCAGATAGAAATATATGAAGAATCCAAGCACGGTGCAATTTATCATGCTGAAGGTGATAGCTGGAACTGGAATGCTGCTCCTGGCATGTGGACGCCCGGTGTCGATTACCGTGCGCCGAGTTGTTCGGTTTGCCACATGTCGGGCGTAAACAAAGTAGCCGCTACACACGATGTGACTGAGCGTCTGGCATGGGAAACCCAAGCGCCGCTTACTATTCGACCGAGCGAGTTTAAACCCTGGCCGGCAAAAACAGACTGGCAGACGGAACGGCGAAAAATGGAGCAAATCTGCCTGACGTGTCATTCTCAGGCCTGGACTAATGGGCATTTTGAGCGTCTTGACGCCGCTGTGGCTAATTATAATGATAACTATTTCAAGCCGATGAAGAAACTCGTTGACGAGCTTTATGAAAAGAAGCTGCTTAGCAAGGAAAAGAATCTGGATGAGCAGCTTGAAATTGATATGTACGAATTATGGCATCATGAGGGTAGGCGCGCCCGGTTCGGTGCCGCAATGATGGCTCCGGATTATGCCTGGTGGCATGGTTTTTATGAGCTTAAGAAAAGGTGCATGATTATTGAAGAGCATGTTGAGCAGTTGCTGCAAAGTGGTAATCCGGCAAAAGTGTTCGAGGTAAAAAGCTCGGATGGCGATACGACCAAACCTGACTTTCAGAAATAACCAGAATATTCGTAACTAAATCATAGCCGGCTGCAGAATCCAAAAAGTTCGCAGAATTCACAACCTTTGCGAAGCCGGCCGCTGCAGTCCTCAACGATACCGATTCTGGACAATGCGAAATCATATTTAGCCGGATCGGCCGGCTCAATCTCGGCAAAGCTTTCCGTGATTTCTCCTGCTGCCAATAAGGAAGTGGTTTTTCGGCTATACAACCCCAGGATTTTACACAGCCTGCTCATATGTACATCAATGGGGACAATAAGCTTGGCCTTGTCAATCGATTTCCATAGCCCGACATCGACGTCGTCATCGCGTACCATCCATCGAAGAAAAAGATTAAGACGTTTGCATGCGCTGCCCCCGTCAGGACTTACTAGTAAATACTTTAATCCGGATGAGGGTTGTCGCTTTTGTTTCGCTGTGTGTATATCCAAAAGGGATTTGCAGAACTTAGTCAATGCCGGAATAATATTTTTGTCACCGGGATTATAGCCTCGGGCAAAGTATTGCTCTATGTTCCCGTGCCTGCTTATCATTTTCTTGAACAGCATCAGCAAATCAGATATATCGTCGCCGGTAGTGAACCGGTGTTTGAAATCTTTAAGTTTTTTCCTTTTGTTCTTGTCGAAATTTCTGACAAACTCATAGGGGCTGTCACCCATCCGGCCGAGCAGATTTTTAAGGCTCTTTTCGATCTGTTGAACTCTGCCGTAGGCAAGAGCGGAAGCAAGAAATGCTGTAACTTCCATATCGGCCGGTTTGGAGTAATGATATACGAACTGGAGGGGATCGGGGCTTATTAATTCGCGACGATTATACTTTTTGTACAGTTTTTCCAGAACGTTTCTGATTTGAGCTGTTAGTTTATTCACTGATTGCCGCTACCTCAAATTTATCGATACGCTTTACACAAACATCAGCAAACTCACAGCCATCACTATCATTCCGGCGACTACCCCGTAGACCGCCCTATGGTGTTCGTCGAACTGGCCGGCAGTCGGCAGCAATTCGTCCAGCGAGATGAAAACCATGATTCCCGCCACCGCTGCGAAGATTACTCCGAATACGATATCGTTAAAGAATGAAGAGAGGATTGCGTAGCCGATCAATGCGCCTGCCGGCTCGGATAATCCGGAGAGAAACGAATATATAAAAGCCTTGTTTCTGCTGCCTGTCGCGTAGTAAATGGGGATAGAAACGGCGATCCCCTCAGGAACATTATGTATTGCTATAGCCACGGCAATCGCGATGCCGAGCTTCGTATCTGTTAAGGCACTAATAAAAGTCGCAAGTCCTTCGGGGAAATTGTGGATGGCGATTGCTAACGCCGTGAACAAACCCATCCGGTAAAGCTTTTTGAAATTGGCCGGCCTTTCGGTCAGGTCCATTTCCTCTGCCCTGTGTACCTCATGGGGATTTTCGAACGATGGTACGAGCTGGTCGATAATCGCAATAAAAGCGATCCCAGCAAAAAAAGCCAGAACTGTTATCCAATAACCAACGGCTTGCCCCAATTCATCGGCAATAGATTCCTTTGCTTTTGGGAATATTTCTACGAACGATACATAAATCATCACTCCGGCAGAGAATCCAAGAGCTATTGAAAGAAACTTGGTGTTTGTACGCTTAGCAAAAAATGCCAAAACGCTACCCAAGCCGGTTGACAGGCCTGCAAATAAAGTTAATCCAAAAGCGAATAGTACGTTTTGAATTTCCATCTTCTTATTGACTTATTTCTGATTCCAGCAGTTTTTTCCATCTATTGATATGACCATCTTCATCGGCCTGGTCTTTTTCAATTACTTTGCGTGTATCTTCATCCCAGTCGATAGTCTCAAGAAGCTCGGAATAATGCTGTACCGCTTTTGATTCGACCCATATGCCTGTTTTGAGAATTGCTTTTCTACCCAATAATCGGGAACCAAAGCCAAACGTAAAACCCACGATCCAGAATGCCCATCTGAACAGATTAGGTTTGAAGCCGAATTCATAAAGCTTGACCTGAAAATCCTGGTAATGAGTCATCTCGTTACACATTGCTGCTATCAATTGTTGATTTAATTCGCTTTTTTCGCTTGTTATCTGAAACCTGTAGATGGTCGTGGCCATAAGCTCCAGTGTATGCAGTGTCAAAAGACCATTCCTGATGGCCTTAAGTCTTTCGGGCTTCATGTCCCGGCCTCTCATTTTGAAATCTTCATGCTTCAACTGAGGCCTTACAACTGAGATGTCGTAGGGTGTTTGGCTTTGTGTGTTTTGGTCGGGCATTTCGAGTATCTCCAGATTTTATTGATAAATATCGTACATGGACTTTGCAAGAAGTCTTCGCCACTGCCGGCCGTCGTTTTCAATCAGAGCATCAGCTTGTGCAAAACTTTCACTGCCGGCGGGGTAAATATATGGTGACGATTCATTCTGCTCCCAGGCTTCCAATAGAGGCGTCAAGAGCTGCCAGGATATTTCGATATCATCCTGTCTTGTGAAAAGCGTCTGGTCCCCTACCATGCAATCGAGAAGCAGTCTCTGATACGCCTCGGGCAGGTCAACTAAAAAGACGCTTTTGTAACTGAAGTTCATGTTAATGGTACTCATACAGATTTTTGAGCCGGGTCTTTTGGCCTGGAACCTCAGCGAGATTCCTTCTTCCGGCTGGATTTTAAGTACAAGAACGTTCTGCGGCAGCTCTTCAAGACCGATGGAGGAAAACATCGAATAGGGCACCTTTTTAAAAGTGATTGCGATCTCTGTATCTTTAACAGCCAGTCTCTTGCCGGTTCGAAGGTAAAAAGGAATCCCCTGCCATCTCCAGTTGTCAATGAACAGTTTAGCGGCAACGAATGTTTCTGTTTTTGAGTCCTGGCTGACTCCGTCTTCTTCCAGATAGCCATTGGCTTTCTCGCCATTGATTGAGCCGGGACCATATTGTCCTCGTACCCAAAATTCGTCCAGTTTATTTACATCGAACGGCCGAATAGATCTCAGAAGTCTGACTTTCTCGTCGCGAACACCTTCCGCCCTGAAAGATATAGGTGGTTCCATCGCCACTAAAGCGACCATTTGAAGCATGTGATTCTGGAACATGTCCCTCAGGGCACCGGAAGTATCGTAATACCCTGCCCTGTGCTGGACTCCGTCCGTTTCGGCGATTGTGATTTGGATGTTATCGATGTAATTTCGGTTCCAGACCGGCTCGAAAATAGCGTTTGCAAACCGCAGCATCAGAATGTTTTGTACGGTTTCCTTGCCGAGATAATGGTCGATTCGATATATCTGAGATTCTCTGAAGCAGCGGCTTATACTGTCATTTAAGTCCACTGCACTCGACAGGTCCCTACCGAAAGGTTTTTCAATTACTAACTTAACCGCCTGCTCCTTGCCGGGGCCTTTTGTGCAGGTCAGTCCCGCTGAGCCGAGACGTTCGACAATCGTAGTGTACAGGAATGGAGGAACCGAAAGGTAAAAAACGAGATTTCCCTCGACATTGTGCTTTTGATTTAGCTCCGCGATTTTCGAAGCGATACGTTTGTATAGTTCCTTATCATCGTAGTCACCGTCTATGTAATATAGCCTGCTGACGAAATCATCCAAGTGTTTCGAAGACAGAAAGTCAGAGCTGCTCCGGATGGACTTTTCGGCCTTGCTGCGAAAATCTTCATCCGAGAATTTTTTCCGGCCGCAGCCCAAAAGATAAAATCTGTTGCTCAGCAGGTTCTCGGTGAAAAGTTTGAACATGCTGACCAGCAGTTTTCTATGAGTCAAGTCGCCGGATGCCCCAAAGACAACGAATGCGCCGGGACCGGCAGCCGTTTCTGCGCACAGACTTTCTTTATCTTCTACTGAAGGTTTGATTTCCTTCATAACAATCGCCTTATTGTTTTTGCGGTGTCAAGCTGCAGGCACTGCTTGTATTGCAGCAGCGGTTAATCTTCGACCGGTTCGAATTCGTCTTTACCGACGCCACAATCCGGGCAAACCCAGTCGTCCGGCAAATCCTCAAAAGCCGTGCCCGCTTCAATGTCGCTGTCAGGGTCGCCGATTTCCGGATCGTAAACGTAGCCGCACATAAGACACTTATACTTTTTCATTTTGGCTCCTTTTTTTGGTTTTTACTAAGAGTCCAAATCCAACATCGATATTTCCTGAATCGGTTGGATTACTCATTTTCTTTCAATGACTGGTCAAGGATGACGATGTGTCTCATTTCCTCTTTAATTATGTCATTTATCTTTTCCTTGTCGGCTTCGGCAGAGATGAATTCCTTCAAGCCGTGGTAAAAAACGATTGAATCTTTTTCCTTTTCTACCGCTCTTCGCAGAATATCTGTTCTGCTTTGCCTGCCGTGCAATTCTTTTGCCGGATCCGACCTGATTCCGAAAACAGCAAGGCCGGCCATAACCCTCGGATCGGGCAGTAAATCATCAGTGTTCGAAGAGCTTTCCTGCCGGTCTTTTTCCGAAAGCTGCTCCTTCATCCGGTTAAAAGTTATTTCATGCTGCCTCTCCCATTCGGCCAGCCTGAGAAACATTTCACGGATTTTGAAATCGTCAAAAAGCTCCGCTGCTCGAATGTAGAAGTTTGTGCCGTTTTGTTCGATTTGCTCGGCAATTTCGAATACTTCGAAAGCGTTAAATGTAACAGTCATTACGCTGCCTTCCCGGGCCGTTGCGCCTTAGCTATACTAAATCCTGCAGTTTCTGGTTCAAAATAACGATGTGGCCCATTTCTTCCTTGATTATGTTTTCGACCTTATCTTTACCGGCTTTGCCGGGGACGGCCTCTTTTAAGCCGGCATAGAAAGCAATTGAGTCCTTTTCAAGACCTATTGCCATTTTCAAGACCTCTTCAGGCGTGTCTTTGTCGGCCAGCTTTTCGACAGGGTCAGCCTTGGTATCAAAAACGTGACCATCGGCCATAACACGCAGATACATCTGAGCCTGGCCGTCCGGATCGAAAACCAGTTCTTCAACTTCCGTGTCGGAAAGCTCCGCTCGCATATCAGCAAAAGTCTTCAGGTGCTCATCTTCCATGGATGCCAGTTCGAGCAATACCTTGCCGACTACAGGGAATTTCTTTGCTGCGGCTCGGTAGAATTTGCCTCCGTTCCTTTCAATCTGTTCGGCCATCTCAAAAACTTCATCAGCGTTAAAAGGCATACTCATTATTATTCTCCTTCGTAATACCTTTGGAATTAAGCTCTACGTTTTAATTCAACTCGCTTAAAAGGAGCAGATCAACTCGGTTCGAATCTATTCAGCTACCCAAGAGATTTTAACTTTTTCAATAAAGAACTTATGTGACAGAGTTCTTCGATGATAATTTCTTCCACCTTGTCTTTTCCCGCCTTGAAATACACCAGGTCCTTTAGCCCGACATAAAAAACAACCATCTCCTTTTCAGATTCCAAGGCAATCTCGATAATTTCCTTTACAGTTTCGTTGCCGGTTAGGGCCTGCATCGGATTTATCCGGCCTTCCCAGGAGCGAGCGTCGGCTATTGCCTGCAGATACATCGCTGAACGGCCGAAAGGATCGAAAATTGACAATCCTGCTTCTTCGGTGAGCTTTTCTCGCATATTCTGAAACGTCCTGAGGTGGTCACTTTCTGCTTCAGACATATCGAGCAGCATATTCTTAATATCTTGGTTCGGGCATCTTTCGGCTGATTCGCGATAGAATTCTGCCGCGTTCCTTTCGATCTGCTCGGCAATTTCGTATATCTCGTCAGCGGTGAAAGTCATTACCATTTTCAGGCTCCTTCTGCTGCGGGAGGCGTGAAGACTCTCTGTGCAAGCTCACGGTCGAGCAAAAATAATCCGCCGGGGGCCTTCTCCATCATTTTGAGCTGCTGGACTACCTGGTCGGCGGACGCTTCCTCTTCGACCTGCTCGTTGACGAACCACTGTAGGAAGGTGTTGGTTGCATGGTCTTTTTCTTCGATCGCCAAATTCACCAGATCGTTAATAAGGCTTGTGACTTTCTGCTCATGTTCGTAAACAGCCTTGAATACTTCCAGCGGTGAATCCCATTCCGTATCCGGCCCGTCGATTGCCTTTAGAGTGATTCGGCCGCCCCGCTCATCGATGAATTCATAAATTTTCATCGCGTGTGTAATTTCTTCCTGCGTCTGTACTCTCATCCAGTTGGAAAAGCCGTTCAAGTTCAGTGATTTGAAATAAGCTTCCATCGACAGATACAGGTATGCGGAGAACAGCTCGGCATTCACCTGCTCATTTAATGCTTTTTCCATTTTTTTACTGATCATATTCTACCCTTTCCATAATCCATGGACGTTGCAGTGTTCTCTTGCGCTTACTGAGTTGCCTTCGATATGGAATGTCGCTTCCGGAGCGGCCCCGGCCTGAAGAAACTGCCTATAAGCTTTGCCGTCAGCCAACAGCTCTATCCATTCGATTAAATGCTCTTCAGTCATCGGGTGCGGCACGGAGCCGACCTTGACCTTGTAACCGCCGTCGATCTTTTCGATAACGGGGACATGCTTTTCCGTTGCAGCATCAGCCGTTTTTTCTTTCAGAAGCTCCATCGAAGCGCCGCAGCAGGTCAACGTTCCTGCGCCGCCGGTAAGAACTTCTACGATATTACCACATGCTTTACATTTATAAACTTGTAGTCTTTCTGCCATCATTCAGTCCCTTTCTTAGTCTAAGGATTCTAATTTGTAATTCCGTTTTTTTTGTGTTTGTCTAAAATTTCGTCGGCGAGTTTGTCCAGAGCGGCATAATCAGCCTCTTTCGGGTCGCCCTTCGCCAGCACAGGCTCAAGAAACTCCGCTTTGATATTTGGCATAATTGCTGTCAATTGTTCTGCCATTTTACCGCCCCACCCATAGGAGCCGATGACCGAAGCAAACTTGATTTTTGGTCGAAGAGCATTTGCTAAAAACGCAGCATAAGCCGCACACGGGTGCGGTCCGACCAGAACGGTCGGTGAACCTATCACGATAGTAGCCGCATCGACAAGAGTCATTGCAAGTTTGCCGATATCGACCGTAGCCAGTTCGAACTGACGCACTGTAATGCCCCTTTCGATCAGGGCCTCGACAAAATGCGATACCATTTTACTTGTGCTGCCGTGCATTGAAACATAGGCTACGATAACTTCATTTTTAACATTGTCGGATGCCCAGTCATTATAAGCGTCAATAATAAACTCAGGCCTGTCGTAAACCGGTCCGTGACTTGGAGCGATCATCTCGATTTCCAGTTCATCGAGTTTCGTAAGATTAACGATGATTTGCCTTCTGAACGGCATCATAATCTCGGCATAATACCGCTTGGCCGATTCATATACAGCAGCGTCATCGTCAACGAACAGACTGCTCGTAGCAAGATGTGCTCCGAAGAAATCGCATGAGAAAAGTATTTTCTCTTCCGGAAGGTACGTGCTCATAGTTTCCGGCCAGTGTACCCACGGGGTATAGACGAACTTTAAGGTCTTGTCGCCCAAGGATATCTCCTGTCCGTCCTCTACGACGAGGAATTTTTCATCCTCGATGTCGAATAAATCCTTTAGCATGTCTTTGCACTTTGGATTCGTTATCACTTTTGCGTCCGGATACAGCAGCAATATATCTGACAGAGATCCTGAATGATCCTGCTCGCCATGATGCGCAACAATGTAGTCGAGCTTGTCCACACCGGCACCAACTATGTTACCGAGCAAAACTTCCGTCTTGGCCGGGTCGACCGTGTCAATCAATGCAGTCTTTTCAGTTCCGCGGACGAGGTACGAGTTATAGCTTGTACCATCCGGCAGCGGAATCAGCCGATCGAACAATCTTGCATCCCAGTCGATTGCCCCGACTGAATATACGTTTGGCTTGAGTTGCCTCATTTTCTTGCTTCCTTTGCCGCTTTCAGTGCCGATTCATAATCAGGTTCGTTCGTTAGCTCATCAACGACCTCTATGTAACGAATCTTGCCTTTTTTGTCCACAACAAATATGGTCCGTGCTAAAAGTCTCAATTCTTTTATTAACACGCCATAAGCATTGCCAAAATTCGCTTTGTTATGGTCTGAAAGTGTCTGGACGTTCTTGACGCCTGCCGCCCCGCACCATCGCGCTTGGGCAAACGGCAGATCCATGCTAATCACCAGCACAGCCACATCGTCGCTGAGGGATGTTGCCTCTTCGTTAAATTTGCGGACTTCTGTATCGCAAACAGGAGTATCCAGTGACGGTACGGTGATAATAACACACGTCTTACCCTTAAATGACGACAGCTTTACACCTGACAAATCATTACCCAGAACTTCGAATTCCGGCGCCGACTGCCCTACCCTGGGCTGTTTACCCGACAAAGTTAATGGATTGCCCTGAAATGTAACTTTTGCTTTTGTGTCTGACATTATGTACCTCTTTTTCTCTGATGGATGTATTTGACTTTCACTTTGCTTCGTATGCCTGATGAAACTTCTTGAGGGAATCCCTAAGTTTGTCAACATTAGCCAAATCTGTTGTCTGCTTGGCTTGCATCGAATAGACGAGCATCTCGTGAAGCAGTGTTAGCTTTTTGACATATTCATTTTGTGCTTTTGCGTCGCCATCGGCCGGCAACTTTACGCGCTGAGCCATAAAATAGTACGTTACTATTTCACTGAGTTCATCGGCATGATGATCCTTATTATTCACCCAGCGAACGATTTGGTTCATGTTAGGTTTGTCCTGAGCGGACAACTCGGTAATTAGCTTCATGGATTTTTCGATTGTAGTTATGTGCTCAGCAATCTCACCGAATCGACCCTCGTCATCGTATATGCCACATGGAATTTGGCAATGAGAATACGCGATTGAGGCAATAATAGACACTACTGCCATGAAGCTGATTATAACAGTTCTTTTTCCTATTTTATTTTTCATTTTCTTTCTCCTTATACTTTAATAGTTTGCGGCTTCTATTTCATAGTGACTCTGGGGATGCGCACATGCCGGGCAAGCATCCGGGGCTTCGGGGCCCTCATGGACGTAGCCGCAGTTTCTGCATACCCAGCGAACCGGTTTTTCACGCTTGAATACTGTGCCTTCCGCGATATTCTTGGCCAGAGCAAGGTATCTATCCTCGTGGCGTTTCTCAGCTACAGCAATAGCCCTGAAAGCCTTTGCGATTTCATTGAATCCTTCTTTCTCAGCTACTGCTGCGAATTCGGGATACATCTCGGTTGTTTCGTAGTGTTCGCCGGCGGCGGCGGCTTTAAGATTGTCCATGGTGTTGCCGATTACACCGGCGGGAAACCCCGCTGTTATCTCCACTTCACCGCCCTTGAGAAATTTGAATTCCCGCTTGGCGTGCTCTTTTTCCTGGTTGGCTGTCTCTTCAAAGATTGCCGATATCTGAATATAACCTTCTTTCCTTGCCTGGCTGGCAAAATATGTGTACCTGTTCCTGGCTTGTGATTCGCCAGCGAAAGCGGCTAACAAATTCTTTTCCGTTTGACTTCCTTTTAATTCCATAGTTTCCTCACTTTCTTAATCTTGCTCCTTTTACACATCTTATGGAGCCAATTGGGTTTAAGAGATTTATTTTATACGGTTTTAAAACTTAATTATGGCCATATTCGCGCGAAATATCACATCAATCATTTGAAATACGCCCAATCGGTCCTAATGAAAGGCCCGATTGCTCTTTTAACTCTTCCCGGATACCATTAATCAGAACAATCGGGCAGTCAGCAGTCAAGAACTAAATCTTATTCAAGCGGAAGAACCACGAATCGTGTATACCTTTGATCTCTTATCAATAAAAGCACCTTGCCGGTCTCGACTGATGCCTTCAAAGCTTTACCAAATTCCTGAACGGAACCTACTTTTTGCCGGTTAACACTTATAATCATCGTTCCTTGCCGAATGCCGGCCTCGAAAGCACGGCTTTCAGGAGCTACATTGGATACGACCACACCTTCTCCCGGCTGCAGGCCGTAATATCGACGTGTTTCTACTGTCAGGTCTTCAACGGTGAGTCCGAGTTTCGAAGGTAATTCCGAAGCACCGGCCTCCGATGCACTGGTCTGAACGATTGTGTCAGAAAGCTCGGCGATGCTGACAGTTACCGGTTTTTCCTTGCCGTTACGGTAAATCAGCAATTCAACTTTAGTGCCAGGAGTAATCATCGCGATGGTGTTTCGCAACTGACCAATACCTTCGACTTCAAGATTGTTGATTTTCAATATGATATCACCGGCTTCAAGTCCTGCTCTCTCGGCAGGCGATCCCTTCATGACCTCACTAACAAGAACACCTTTTAAGTTAGAGGTACCAAAATAATCCGCAAGTTCAGGAGTAAGTTCACCGATTATTACACCAAGTTGTCCACGGGTGACTTTACCGTCCCTGAGAAGTTGATCTTTGATGCTCCTGGCCATGTTGATGGGGATTGCGAAACCGATACCGACGCTACCGCCTGTGCTGCTGAAAATCGCCGAGTTAATACCGACTGCCTGACCTTCCAGATTGATTAGAGGTCCGCCGGAATTGCCAGGATTTATCGCAGCGTCGGTCTGGATAAAATCCTCATAATCGTTGATGCCGACTGTGTTACGGCCTTTCGCACTGACGATTCCAAACGTAAGTGTTTCAGCAAGGCCGAAGGGATTGCCGATCGCTATAACCCATTCGCCAACTTCAAGCTCGTCGGAATTGCCCAAAGGCAGCATTGGCAGGTTATTGCCGTCGATTTTAATAACCGCAACATCGGACTTTTCGTCTCCTCCGATTCTCCTGGCCTTGAATTGGCGTCCGTCGCTAAGTTTGACCGTGATAGTATCTGCATCACCGACCACGTGGTTGTTCGTCAGGATGTAGCCGTCCTTACTGATAATAAATCCGGAGCCCTGGCCCATTTGGTGATATTCACGGGGTTGACGATCATTGAAAAAGCCGAATGGATCGCTGTTTCCGAATGGGACAGCCCCTCCGGTTCCTATTGTCTTCTCGACCTTAATAAAGACCACCGCCGGAGCGGCCTTCTTAGCAACAGAGGAAAAAGCCTTCGAAGCCTGCTTTAAGGGTGCCAGGTCGGCATCATTAGCAGATATTACGGGAACTGCGGTCAGTAAAAAGACCGCTACGATTAACAGGCATATTCCTCTTTTCATTACTTTAGCATTCATTTTTATGCTCCTTTCAAATTTTTTTCTTGTTTTGCTGTTATAAAAACTTTTTACCTGTTTTCTAAAATCTCTAAATGCAAAACGTGTGCCAATCGAAATCTAATGTTCTTATCTCTCATAGCAGCAAGAGATTGTATGAACTTACAGCCATAGGTTTCTTTACACGAAGCTGTCATTTTGACAACAAATCCCGCAACTGAATCTGTCAAATGTGCAAAAAACTGTTCCCTATATAAAGTTCAAAACTGACTGATTTGAAAGGAGCTGCGCCTAATTGCTCGCAGGCATAATGAGCCTCTGTTAAACGATTGATAATTAACTTGTTAAAGAGCTAAGACGAAGAAGATAGTTTTGATTTGCCTGATTTAGTTGTTGTGAAACTATTTCTTCTCACACAGATCACATATTCCCTCGATGTATATCGATTTCCTTAGAACTGTGAACTTATTATCGATACTTGCCGGAAGCCTGATTACATCGAAGGGCTTGTGGTGATAATCTACGATTCTTTTACACTTTATGCATTTAAAATGTTGGTGTTTTTCTGTGCCGCCGTCAAAACGTCTGACATCGCCTGATCCTTCAACTATATGAGCTGCTCCTATCTCGCTTAAGGTCAAAAGTGTTCTGTTCACCGTATCGAATGATATGTTCGGATACGTTTTACGTACCTTTTCATATAGTATCTCTGCAGATGGATGCTCGTCCGTCTTTATGAGTTCCTTATATATTTCTATTCGCTGTGGGGTTACCCTCAAACCGTTTTTTCTGCATAAATCGGTAAACCAGCGAATTTTTTTGTCAATTTCGACACGGCTCATTTTTGCATTTTTATTATTCATAGCTGAGACTATATAGTAGTAATTCCTATTTGTCAATAGTGTTCAGTCATTTTTTTGAAAATTTTTTCACCGCTTGTTTTTGCCGGAATCAATGTATTCTTCCTTATTCATTTTATATCCTGAAGTAGTTTCGGTTCAAGCAGCAAAATATTCGGTTTTGTTTGAATAAAATGTGCTGGAAATAAGGCAAAATCTCACTACAGACGGTTGTAAAATCTCGGCAATTTCTGTAAATTTAGGCAATATTGACGTTCGTAGTGCAGCAAATATCTGTAAATAACCAAACTTGTAATGAAAGATTACATATCGGATGCCTGAGGTGTCCGTGCGTCATTCGTCAAAAGGGCCTGTTATTTTATATTCATGGGAGAATAAAAAATGTACCCGCAGAATCAAATCAATCGGCGTAGTTTCCTAAAGGCGGCAATCGCAACGGCCGGTGCCGCATCAGCTCTCAACCAGACTCCTGTTATCGCCCAGCCCAAAGGCATGCGGCCAAACAAGACCGGTGATGTAACTGTACTGAATCCGCAGAACCGTGTGCCGGTCAGCCTGATTATCGACGACTCGACCTGCCTTGTGAACATGGCCCATTTCGGCATCCCGCATTTCGCGACGGCCTGGCCCGACCTCTATAAGCAGGACTGGAAAAGCCTGCCCCGCGAGATACCAGATTTATTCGTCCGCAAGTTCGGCCAGTGGTGTCACGAGCACGGAGTCAAGGGCAAGTACAGCATCGTTCCCTACCCGGCATGTGTCGGCTGGCTTGATCGCTGCCTTCCCGGCTGGTCGCAGAAAGAGCTGGACGACAGCCTCGAACTCGTCCGCGAGCTGATGATGCCCGACTGGGACATCCACCCGGAAATGATCAGCCACACATGGGTCATCAACACCAAAACCGGTAGGCCCTATCCCGAACGAACCGGCTACTACATCGAGAACGCCGGCTGGAGCCAGGACAAGTCAGCCGACGAACTTGCTGACTATATGGCCTACGCCCTACGAATCCTCAAGAACGTCGGCCTCGATTGCGAGGGCATAACTACGCCCGGCGGCTTCGGTAGCCAAAACCGCGAGAACCTCGCCAAAGCAACGCTCGAATCGTGCCGGGACGTATTTAATGCCGAGATACCGCATTACTTCCGCGACCTTTTCACCGACGAGCGAAGTGTCGCCCCGCTGGTTCAGTACGCCTCCGGCCTCGACGGCGACAATCCCAAGTGCGTCGTCTCTATCATCGGCTGCACAGGCGACTGGCTCGGCGGCTGGGACGGCCTAGTTCGCGGCTCAGTCGATAAGCATATCACCGAGGACCTCAAAGGCGGCCGGCTGCCGGAAGTCATAGCAAAAGGCGAGCCGGCAATAATAGTCTGCCACTGGCCCGGCGTCTATTTCAACGGCGAAGAAGTCGGCTTCAACATCTTTAAAGAAGTGGTCCGCCGACTTGAGGCCCGCTACGATAACCTGCTCTGGATGAAGAATAGCGAAATCGCCCGCTACTGGGCTGCCAGAGAGCTAACCAAAATCGAAAAGCAGGGCCGTCAGGTGACATTCACCGCCCCGTTCGCAACGACTCGCTTCACGGTTCGGCTCACCGGCGATTCGCAAGCGCCGCCGAGCTTGACGCTTGCCGGCCAGCGGGCAGAACTTCGCCGTGTAACCGCCCCACTGCAACTGAAAAGCGGCTCCTGGCACAGCAACGGCTCGGAGATTACGGTCTGTTTCGACCTGCCCAAAGGCAAATCGACCTTAAATATCTGATGAGCAACGAATGCTCCGACCTGCTTTTAAAGCCGCATGGGTCTGAAATTGGTTTTGATTGGGTTTGTTTTGGTCCTCGCCGACAGGCGAATTATTATCATAATCTCTTTCCAATAAAGAGTTTGCGCCCATTAAGCCCGGTACAAATTGGCTTTGTTTTTTCAAATCACCATTTTTCTCCGTCAACAGGCTTGGTTCCTGTCTCGACAACTCCTGTTCAGCTTCCTGCTGCTGGAACTGCCTGATCAGTTGCTGTCTTTCAAGCTCGCTCAAGGTCTTTTGCAGGCTGTTTTCGATCCGCCGTTCGTACATCAACATCCTGTCGAGCACCCTGCAATACGCAAAGTCACTGGTGGCGATTCGTCCCAGGGGCAGCTCATCCAGGTCGATTCCCGGCTCGTCTGGCCGCCTTCCCTGGTTGTAGTAATAGTCTTCTCGCCTGCGTCTGGCTGGATTAGTGGTAACTAGACGACCAATCATATCCTCGATTACCTCGTTCTGCATGCGTTCAGCACGTTTCAGCCGCCACGCAAGGTTTGCTGCACGCTCGGCCAGAAATAATTCCATCGCCCCGACGGGGGTATGCTCAGCGAGGAAATTGTCATGAAAAGCTTCATATTCAACCTGGTTTTCGCCATATATTACCGATTGGGCGAACAGGCCGTGCTTGACCGCGTTCTGCGAGACTGTTGCCTTGCCCTCATCTGTTTTTGGCCCGGTCGATTTTTGTGCGTTTTTACGATTTGCGTTTATTTGTTTTTCAGTTGCCATAAGAAAACCCCTTTCCACAAATGATTATTGATTAATGCCGTTTTCTATGAACAGCGAACTATGAACTATACACTTATATTGTTAATTATATATCATACATTATAACGAATTGACCTTCAAGTGAAAAATGATAATATTTTCAGATTCTATTTAACCACAGATTCAACCTGAATGTTGACAAGCACGGATGTTGGGCTGTATCGAGCGTTGCGTAACAAATGTGTGTTGTGCTGTCATGTCGAACACAGTCGAGACATCTGACTTCTGACCAAACTTGCTTTTCATTCTTATCCAGATCTCTCCGCTCGGCTTCACCCCCGTCGAGATGACGATGCGTTTCGTTTTGCTTCGCTCGATATAACGATGTGTTAGCTTAGGTTGGTGTGCAACCAGACCTCTAAGGGACTTGTTGCAAACTTTACCGATTGATATTGAGTTATAGTTTTTGTTGTGCAATGAATGTGTTCAACGTTACCATGTGGTGTGAAGTCTGTGGTCTGTAGCCCATGCGGCTCGATTCACATTATTTTGACAGTATGTGCAAACGAGTTGCGCATCCTACCGGTATTTGTTTCGGACGTCACGGTCGATTGTTGTTTGGTGCTGGCCGGGTGCTTATTCGCTGACGTCGTAGCAGAGCAGGACGTCCTGGTCACGGAGGTAGAGCTTTTTGCCGGCAACGATTGGGTGCGGCCAGGTTTTCGGCTTGCCGAATTCCGGCTGTATGAATCGTCCTTTTTCTTTATATCCGTCGGTAGTCGCTTCGATCAGGGCGACAGTTCCATCGCTCTCAGCTCTCAAATACAAGCAGTTATCGGCGTAGGTCAGCGAACCTTTGCCTACTTGACTTTTCTCGGCCCACTTGATGTCGCCAGTATCAAACTGCTGACAGACCCATCCTTTGGCATCACAGTAGCTATAAACATGGTCGCCGATCAGAATTGCTCCGCCGTGTTGATTGGCGATTGTTCTGTTGGAATAGACTTCATTAGCGTTGAACTTGCCATCTGATTTGCTGATTTCGAAAAGATTGCAGCCTACATTGTAGCCGCTGGTGACATAGACCTTATTTTCTTTAACGACGGGTGTTGGAATGACTGCCGTTCTTCCCTTACGTTCGGCACGCCACAGGAGGCTTCCATCGGTTCCGATTCCCACGACGCTTTCTGCAGTCAACTGTACGTACTGCTTAACGCCTTCTATTTCGCAGCATACGAGCGAAGAGTAATGTGCGGGATCCTTGAAATCCTCCGTACGCCAAATGGTCTGGCCGGTTTTTTTATTAAGGGCAATAATGGCTCCCTTTGAGCCTCCCGGTGTGCAGAGGACTTTTTCGCCGTCGATGAGGGCCGATTCGCTATAACCCCACTCCGGCAGCTCTCCGCTGAAGTCTTCTACCAGGTGTTTGGCCCAGATTTTCGAGCCGTCGCTTGTCTTAAGGCATAGTATTTCGCCGTACTGGCCGATTACGTAAACCATCTCGTCATCGACGGTGGGGGTACTTCGGGGGCCTTCGAAATTGCCCCATCCAGGGGCGCCAGCCTTGCCTATCTTAGTGCTCCAGATGTGTTTACCGTCAGCCAGGTTGTAGGCGTGGGCGTAACAATCGGAGCCTTCGTCACCCATGGTGTAGATGCGATTTGCTGAAATTGAGATTCCTGAGAAGCCTTTTCCGAGACCTGTTGCTTTCCATATGAGCGGTGGGCCTTCTTCGGGCCACTGTTTGAGTAGGCCGGTTTCTTTTGATAGGGCGTCGCGATCCGGACCGCGCCATTGGTTCCAGTCGGCACTAACAGTTAAAGAAGTAAATAAAACCATTACTAAGACGCACACAGAGTAGCTTCTATTGGCATTTCTCATCCTCAATTTCTCCTTAATATTTATACCTGGTTTCAATTGCCTGTACAGATAGCGTTATTTTAGGCGGTCGAAGGGACGACTTATTGTATGTCTTTTATGTGCCCTACAACTTCCCTGTAACTGGGATTTCCCATTTACACTTTATAGAAACACTACATTAACTTTATGCGACATAATAATGTAATTTCATCTCAATATCAAGAATATTACAGTGACTTCTTTAAGAAAAAAAACCTGTCGGAATGTATTTTATGGTTTCGTGCTTGATGGATACATTTTTTACAGCAGGGCAGAACGAATTTACAAAATCTGAATGTAGGCATGGCCATCCCTCAAGCATGTGCGTTCAGACACACCCACACGTCTGAGTAACAACCGGACACGACTCAAGTCGAGAATATAGGTTCTATGCTGCTTAGACTACGTTAAACGCAGTTAAAATGAAAACTGCAACCGTACACGAGCAGGGACTCGCCTCAAAATATGATCGTGATCGTCTGCTATAGAAATCCTAACAGGGCGCTTTTTGGCGATCACAGGGCGATTTTCTTCTGTAGTTCGACAATAGCGGTCTGAATCTGCTTTAACTGGCTTTGAAGCTCACTAACCTTTTTCGTCTCAGTATCCAACTGAGTTGACAGCGTATCGATCCTTTGTTTAGCATTCATTGCCTCGACAACGGCTGCATCGCGAGATATGGCCAGTTCATCGGCTTGCTTTTGCAGCGAATTGCGGGATTCAGTAAGCTCTTGAACCTGTATTTGCAATTGATCGCGTGAGTCGGTTAGTTCTTTAACCTGCTTTTCCAACCGTACACGTGAGCCGGTTAGTTCTTTAACCTGCTTTTCCAACTGGACACGTGAGCCGGCAAGTTCATTGACTTGCTTCTGTAACCGATCGCGTGTTTCCGTAACAGAATTAACCTGTGCCTGTAGTTCATCTCTTTGGCTTCTGGTAGTTTCTAATTCCGTCGTTAGGTTCGCTATCTCGGTTCTACAGCAACCTGTCAGGGCTAATGGAAAAACTAACGCTACCATACATGTGAGAACAAAGATATTTTTCATTTTTTCGTTCCTTTTCTGTCGAAATTATAGAAAATTTACATATCTGGATTTCCGTATACCCTACGCCGAAACACTCCGTCGAACTCCGTATTTTACAATAACACAATTATATCTTAATTTCAAGAAAATTCCAGCATTTCCGTCATGCCATGCCGAATCAGTAGTAAATTTGAGAAATCCTGTCATTCTGGCGTGAGAAGGGCAGGCTAAATAAAAGAGGCCTATGCCGAATCGCTCGATATAGGCCCCGAATTAATGCAAATCCTGATGTATCCCACAGGAAAACTCTGTATCCTTCTAAGGAGCAGTTCTCTGCCGATACAGCCTTATATCATCAATATACATCTTTCCCGAACCGCCGGGTGTTGCGATATTACCTTTTGTACCAAGACCGATAGCAATTCTGTCAACATCAGTCAAAACTATGCCCTGATCGGCAAAGACCTGGAGTGGGATTACCCACTCGGTCCAAGTGTCAATCTGTGCAGCGTTCGCATTATCGTGGACAACCACCGAGGGATTACCTGCAGTGTTGGAAACCGCAACATAAAGCGGCTCCGCATCGTTGCTTTGAATACCAATGTCCTGGTTCGCCCACTGCTGACTAACCGTGCCGGTAATCGTAACGTTCGAGAACACGGCCTCGCATGTCAAAGTAGCATTATGGCTTGTCAGAGCCAAACCTATGTAGACACTTGCACTCATCGAGATGTTTTGTGGATTCCATGACATCTGTTGCCAGGCAGAGCCGTTGGTTGAATAGGAAGCTCTGAAGTTGCCCGCGACATCACGCTCCAGTTTCACCCAGAATGGAGCGACGATTGCCAGTTGCTCAGGCGTTCTGACACCGGAATCGCTGACGGCATCTGCATCTGTGTCCAATCTGGCCTGGTAGCTGCATCCGTTTGTAGCCGTTCCATCAGGATTAGTAGGCATGATATAAACCGCGGCAAACTTCGAGCCGGCATCGAGTGTCTCACGAACCATTACGCCGGCCTTGGCCCAAACATCAGTCAGTTCGACACTCTCGACTTTTGCTATAATCGAGCCTGGGCCGGTCAGCGTCTTGAATGCAAAGTGGAATTCATCAGCCTGCATCCAGATATCAGCACCGGAAGCGGTCATCGTGTAGGTACCGACAGGGTCTTCTATGAAGCTGCCGACCGATGGCGGATAGCCTCTGAACCAGATCGATAATTCAGCAACGCCTTCTGCGGTCCAATCACGTACAACATCTAATGTTAGCTCAACTTCCGAATACTTAGAGTAATCCTGCTTATTGTTATCGTAAGCAACCGGCATGGATTGGCCGCCGCCATGAACAATAGTCTCCTCGGTATACGAAGCTGTCGTTTCATCTCCAACAGCAGCGCCGGTACCGTTGCCGGGGAAGTATGGATCAGTGACCGGCGAGCCATAGCCAAGGCCATCATGCCATGCGTACCATATCTGGTTTTCTCCGGCATCGTAATCCTCGAAGTCGTCTATTACAAGAAAATCACCTGTTGTAAAGCTCCAGATGTTGCCCGGCCATGGACTATCGGGATTGACGTCATTGACTTCTTCGATTCTCCAATAGTACGCCGTTTCCAACAAAAGCCTGCTGGGATCGTAGCTTTCATCGCCGAGAGCCTTTGGTCCTTTGTATTCAGGTGAGCTTGTCGTAGCATTTTTTACTGCGTCGGGATCAGTGCCGAAGTACACCTCGTGCGAAGTGGCAACCGCTCCCGCAACCCACGTAAGAATCTGCGTCGGATTTACATCTACGGCACCATCAGCCGGATTCGGACTGCTGACGGCACCCTCGGTAGTAAAGCTCCAGACGTCACCTTTGTGTATAGTGGTGCCGTCAAACTCATCAATACGCCAGTAGTAGGTCTTAGCTAGTTTAAGTAGACTCGGTGTATAGGTTGTTGACCCATGAGGAATACCCGCTGCAGCATTATTAACTTCGTCAAAATCTTCCCCGATGTACACATAGTGTACTTTTGTACCGAAACCTGCGGTCCAGCTAAGTTCCACATCCTGACGGACATTCTCATCACCATCAGCCGGATCGGGAAAATACGCAATCTTGGGCGGAATCCAGAAGCTCCATACGGGACCTCTCCATGGGCTGTCCGGGTTGGTATCGTTGATCTCATCGATTCGCCAATAGTAGGTAGTACCCGGAACCAGGCCGTCCGGATAAGGATTTCCCATAAAGCCGGCGATAAAAAATGCTGAGGTCTGATTCCCCCTGAATGCATCGCCTGTGCTGCTATTCACATCGTCGAAATTGTCACTTAAATATACATCATGTGAGACAGCATAATCCCCTGGTCGCCAGCCAAGAGATACCCATGTTTCCGAATGGGCAGCACCATCAGCAGGTACCGGTTTTAATGCGGGACCGTAACCGCCGCCCGGGATAGCATCTTGATAATCCTCATCAGTAGGCACATAGTCGGGATCGTCCGTCCACATAAAGACATCCCAGAAGACCGTGTCGTTGCCTTGCCGGTGAAAAATGTACATTGTATTCTCTGCATTTTGAAGTTCCTTGGTGTGTCCCTCTATATCCCAGCTCTGGGCCCAACCCCAGGAAGGCCCGACATCTATCTCGAAAACACGGTCATCTTCGTTGACAAACGGTGCTCCGTCACCTCCGGGAAAGGGAGGTTCGGTGGGAATTTCTGGGTCGTCCGGATCCCCCTCCACGAGCATATAATCCGAAGAATTACTTGGATTGATTTGTCGTGCCCAAAAGTACCATGTACCCGCCTTGCCGCCGGCTGAGCCGATATTGAATGTCCAGCGAATCATGCCGCCAGCTGCGCCTGTTCTGGTAATTGCCTGACCGAACGTATCAGCCGCTTCAACAACCGGGTAATACTGATCGGTGTCGGGATTTCGCTCATCGTAATCTTCAGCTTCAAACCAGATCTGGTGACCTGCTCCATAGCTGGATATTTTGAAGTTTTTGACGGCATAGACAGGAACTGTAATTAGCAATGCGATGAAAATAACAAGTGGAATTTGTTTTGGTGATTTGTGAGACATTTTGATTACTCCTTTCATTGGATATAAGTCGAGATATAAATTCAGTATAAACTGCAAGATATAGAATCGGGATTTTCCGTTATGCACTTCATTGAGATTCTCCTGGAATATCAACGTCTTATAATAACACAAATACATCGAAATCTCAACAATATTTTGGCTAACTCAAGACGCTCTGCTAAATCAATAGAGATTTAGCAAGTTGAGAATAGTCAATGAAATGCTTCCTGTCAACTTGGCGTAAGAATGGCAATAACAATGCTAAAATGGCATATATATTTTCTGCATGAATCGGCCAATAAGGCTATGAGTTCGTTTTTATAAATTACACAAATACTTGTAAAAACTACATTTATAGAAATTATTCTGAAATAGTGATATTTCAATACGAAAGCTGGTATAGCGTTTGCACGTGTTGTATTAATTGTATCGAATGATGAAGTTTATGCATAAAAACGCCGGGTACGGCAGTAATGTAAGTAATGAAATAACAAAGGATTAACTCTTAAATCTTTTAGCAAGCAGACAATTTATGGAGGCAAGTAATTATGGCAGTTAAAGAATTGGCATTTGAAACTGAAGCGCGAGCCGGGCTTTTGGCTGGTGTGGAAAAGCTCGCCGCAGCCGTCAAGCCAACATTAGGCCCACGTGGTCGAAACGCCGTCATAGATAAAAGCTGGGGCGGCCCAACTGTAACCAAGGACGGCGTAACCGTTGCCGAGGAAATCGATCTTATCGATAAAAACGAGAATCTCGGCGCAAAATTAGTCAAGGAAGCGGCAAGTAAAACATCGAAAGTTGCAGGCGACGGTACAACAACCGCCACGGTTCTGACAGAAGCGTTGTTCAAAGAAGCGTATAAGAACCTCGCGGCAGGTGCAGATGCCATGGCACTGAACCGAGGCATGCAAAAAGCCGCCGAGGCGGTTACCAAGAAACTCGGATCTCTGGCGAAACCAATCGATATTACAAAAGCTAACGATATCATCAATATCGCATCGGTATCCGCTAATAACGATATTGAAATCGGCAAAATTATGGCCGAGGCTTTCCAGCGGGTCGGCAAAGACGGTGTTATCACTGTTGAAGAGGGCAAGAGTTTCGAGACGACAGTGGAATTTGTCGAAGGTATGCAGTTCGACCGCGGCTATCTTTCGCCGCATTTCGCAACCGACACCGAGAATATGACCTGCGAATTATCAAAACCATTCATCCTCGTTTACGAGGAAAAAATCAGCAATGTGGCCAAGCTTGTGCCGCTACTCGAGAAAGTAGCAAAGGCCAAGAAGCCGCTGCTGATCATTGCCGAGGATGTTGAGAGCGAAGCACTAGCGACATTGGTTGTCAACAAGCTCAAAGGCATTCTTCAAGTGGCAGCCGTTAAGGCTCCCGGCTACGGCGATCGCAGAAAGGCGATGTTGCAGGATATAGCAGTCCTGACCGGAGCAGAGCCGATTTTCAAAGACCTCGGTATTGAGATGGAAAATATCAGCATAAAACAACTTGGCCAGGCCAAGAAGGTTACTATTGACAACGATGATACAATCATTGTGGAAGGGGCCGGCAGCCAGGAAGCAATCAGCGGCAGAATCAAACAGATTAAAGATGAGATTGAAATTACGACCAGTGATTATGACCGTGAGAAGTTCCAGGAACGGTTGGCAAAGCTTACTGGAGGTGTTGCACAGATTAACGTAGGGGCAGCCTCCGAAGCGGAAATGAAAGAAATTAAAGCGCGAATCGAAGATGCTCTGCACGCAACAAGGGCGGCGATTGAAGAAGGAATCGTACCGGGCGGCGGTGTGGCATTAATACGCTGTATAGATGCTGTTGACAAACTGAAACTCGAAGGCGACGAGCAAACCGGCGCCGATATCCTGAAAAAAGCACTATCGATGCCCTGTTACTATATTGCATACAATGCCGGAACAACAAGCCCGAACCTGGTGGTCAACAAGGTTTCGGAAGGAAAAGGCGGCTTCGGTTACAACGCAAACATAGATAAATACGAAGACCTGCTTCAAGCCGGCATTCTTGATCCGGCAAAGGTTACCCGCATTGCACTGCAGAACGCCGTGAGTATTGCGGGACTGCTTTTGACGACTGATTGCCTTGTCACTGAGAAACCGCAAGAGAAGTCGGAAATGCCTCATGGCGGTCCCAGTGGCCCGGGTATGGACGGCATGGGTGGAATGGGCGGTATGGGCGGCATGATGTAAGCCTGCTTTGCCTTAACAGGAAAATGTCCATTAGAACAAGGATGCCAAAATGATAAAGAAGACAATCCAATCACGTTACAGTACCATAGCAATTATGGTAGCGGTGATATTAGTATTATTGGGTACGGGCTGCCTGCAGGAAGAAGCCAAAATCACTGTACACAAGATGCCCGGTGAAGAAAAACCTATCTGCAAGGACGAGCGAATGGACTGGTGGCGGCAGGCACGGTTCGGCATGTTTATTCACTGGGGTCTTTATGCTGTACCGGCCGGCGAGTGGAAGGGCGAGAAAATTTCGGGCATCGGCGAGTGGATTATGGAGCGGGCCAAGATACCCGTGGCCGAATACGAACAACTTGCCAAGCAGTTCAATCCCGTTAAATTCGATGCCGAAGAGTGGGTACGAATCGCCAAAAATGCGGGTATGAAGTACATCGTCATTACCAGCAAGCATCACGACGGCTTTTGCCTGTGGGACTCGAAATATACCGACTATGACGTGATGGACGCAACACCGTTCAGGCGTGATATCCTGGCCGAGCTTGCCGCCGAATGTAAGAAGCAGGGCATCAGGCTATGCTTCTATCACTCGATAATGGACTGGCACCATCCCGATGCTCAGGCGCCTTTTTATCCGAATTACAACGACACGAAAAAATCCAATCCGAATTTCGACCGCTACGTCGAATATTATCTGAAGGGCCAGTTGAAAGAACTGGTGCAGAATTACGGGCCGCTCGGAATTATGTGGTTCGACGGCGAATGGGTACAGGATTGGACGCGGGAGACGGGCTGGGACATGTTCGAGTACTGTCTTAGCCTCCAACCGGACACGATTGTCAACAACCGTGTAGGTAACGGCAGGCAGGGAATGCGGGGTCTCAGTAAGAGCGACGAATTCGCCGGCGACTACGGCACTCCAGAACAGGAAATACCCGCAACTGGTTTGCCGGGCATCGACTGGGAAACCTGCATGACAATGAACGACACGTGGGGATACAAGTCCTATGACGATAACTGGAAATCTCGCGAGGATTTGCTACATAAGCTGGTTGACATCGCCAGCAAGGGCGGCAACTTTCTGCTGAACGTCGGGCCTACGGCCGAAGGCCTTATTCCCGCTCCCAGCGTCGAACGTCTGGCAGCCATCGGCGAATGGATGAAACTCAACAGCGAGAGCATATACGGCACCACGGCAAGCCCGCTGGGCGAGGTGCCATGGGGCCGGTGCACTGCCAAACCCGGCAAATTGTATCTGCACGTCTTCGACTGGCCGACAAACGGCCAGCTCGAAGTGACCGGCGTTAAAAACAAAGTCAAAAAGGCTTACCTGCTGGCAGACAAGAAGCAAACAAAATTGCATGTTATGTGTGTCATGCGTGATGGCTGTGAAAAGATTGTTATAACGGTGCCGTCCAGTGCGGCGGACCCGATTAATACAGTTATCGTGCTGGAAATTGAAAACAAATAAATAATCAATAAAAGGAATAGAAAAGATAAGGAGTGAGTTATGAAACTTAAACCTCTGGATGATAGAATTGTAATTAAGCAGTCGGAAGCAGAAGAGAAGACCGCCGGCGGGATTATTCTGCCGGACACGGCCAAGGAAAAACCGCAAATCGGCAAGGTAGTTGCAATCGGCCCGGGCAAGCTGCTCGATGACGGCAAGCGGGCCAAAATGTCGGTCAAGAAAAACGAGGAAGTGATCTACGGGAAATACATGGGCAGCGACATCGAAATCGACGGGGATAAATACGTCATTCTCAGAGAAAGTGACGTCCTCGGAATTGTTGAAAAATAATCGATTCAGTTGGAATCGGATACACAAAGGAAGGCAAAATAATAACAGCCAATAATTGATAAAAGGAAATAAAAATGGCAAAGCAATTAATGTTTGATGATACGGCGCGAGCGCACCTCAAAGACGGTCTGGAACAATTGTCCGAAGCAGTTAAGGTAACACTCGGACCGACCGGCAAGAACGTTATCCTGCAGAAAAGCTGGGGCTCGCCGAAAGTTACGAAGGACGGCGTTTCCGTCAGTAAGGAAATCGAGCTGCCCGAACCATTCAAGAACATGGGCGCAAAAATGGTCAACGAGGTTGCCAGCAAGACCTCCGACGTGGTCGGTGATGGTACAACAACATCAACTGTTCTGGCAGAAGCAATCTACACAGGCGGGCTCAAGCACGTCACCGCCGGCTCGAATCCGATGGCCATTCAGCGGGGAATCAGCAAGGCAGCGGAAGCAGCATCAAAATACATCCAGTCTGTAAGCGTTCCTGTAAAAGGCCATGACGATATAGCAAAGGTAGCGACAATCAGCGCAAACAATGATCCCGAAGTCGGGCAAAAGCTGGCTGACGCCATGGATGCGGTCGGCAGGGAAGGCGTCATCGAGGTCGAAGAAGGCAAAGGGATGGAGACCGAGCTTAGCGTAGTCGAAGGTATGCAGTTTGAAAAAGGTTACATATCGCCGTACTTTATGACCAATGCCGAAACGCTCGAGGCGGTTTTTGAAGACGTCTATATTCTGCTGCACGAAAAGAAAATTTCGAACGTTCGCGAGATTATCCCGCTACTTGAGAAAGTAGCCCAGGTAGGCAAGCCGCTTTTGATTATTTCTGAAGACGTTGAGGGCGAGGCATTGGCGGCCCTTGTTATCAACCGCCTTCAGGGCATATTGAGGGTCTGTGCCGTCAAAGCTCCTGGCTTCGGCGACCGCAGGAAAGCAATGCTGGCTGATATTGGCATCTCAACCGGCGGACAGGTCATCACCGAAGATCTGGGCATCAAGCTCGAAAGCGTGGAACTGTCTCAGTTGGGCCAGGCGAAGAAAGTCGTCGTGGACAAGGAAAGGACTACGATTATCGAAGGGGCCGGTACGAAAAAAGATGTAAAGGCCCGCTGTGACCAAATCCGCAATCAGATCGAAAAGACAACCAGCGACTATGACAGGGAAAAACTGCAGGAGCGTCTGGCCAAACTTACCGGCGGCGTTGCCGTGATTAAAGCCGGTGCCGCAACCGAAGCGGAAATGAAGGAACGCAAGGACCTGCTGGAAGATGCGCTGCACGCCACTAGAGCGGCAGCAGAGCAGGGCGTTGTCGCAGGTGGCGGCGTCGTTTTCCTGCGAGCTATTGCCGACGTGGAAAAGGCCAGGGCCAAAGCCAAAGGCGAGGAAAAAATCGGCTTCGATATCTTAATTGAAGCTCTTAAAGCACCTACGATGCAAATCGTTGAAAACTGCGGTGAGAAGGGCGATGTGATTGTCGCTCAACTTCTGGAAAAGGGCAAGAATACCGGTTATGATGCCAATACCGGCCAGTTCGTCGATATGTTCAAAGCAGGAATTATCGACCCGGCAAAAGTCACCCGGACCGCTCTGGAAATGGCTGCCTCGGTCGCAGGATTGATGCTTACTACAAACGTGTTGGTTACAGAACTGAAAGACAAGGACGAAGAACCAATTACCGGCTCCGTAAGATAATGACGTGTGTCTCGTGAAACGTGAATCGTATCTCGCTACTTAAGCTGAACCAAGGCAAATAGCGAGATACGAAATACGAGATACGAAATACAAGATACGAGACAATGGCCAAACGAGATTATTATGAAGTTTTGGGCGTAGGCAAGACGGCTTCCGCCGATGATATCAAGCGTGCTTATCGGCGTATGGCGATGAAGTATCATCCGGACAAGAATCCAGACGATAAAGATGCGGAAGCCAAGTTCAAAGAATGCGCCGAAGCCTATGAAGTCCTGAGCGATGCGAACAAGCGTCAGCGCTACGACCAGTTCGGGCATGAAGGTCTTCGCGGCGCCGGTATGCATGACTTCTCCCGGATGAACGTCGAAGATATCTTCAGCATGTTCGGCTTCGATGATTTCTTCGGCGGCATTTTCGGAGGCGGCCGGGGTAGACGTTCAAGCCGCAGGGCCGGACCATCACGCGGATACGACCTTGAAACCACTGTCGAATTGACACTAAATGATATAGCCAAAGGCGCAGAGAAAACCATCGAGTTCACCCGGCAGGATTTGTGCGGAGAATGCAACGGCAACGGCTGTGCCAAGGGAAGCACGCCCGGTAAATGTCCATCCTGTAAAGGCTCCGGTCAGGTCGCAAGGGGCGGCGGTTTCTTCCAGATGGTCTCGACCTGCGGGCAATGCGGCGGCAGCGGACAGATTATTACCAATCATTGCAAGAATTGTAAAGGTACAGGTAGAGTGCCGAAAAAGAGAACCGTCAATATCAAAATCCCGGCCGGGGTTCACGAAGGGCAAGGTATCCGGGTTGCGAGTGAAGGCGAGCCTGGCCGCAGCGGTGGCCCGAGAGGCGATTTGTATTGTTATGTCAGGGTCAAACCGCATGAGTTCCTCCAGCGGGATGGCAATGATTTGATTGCTATAGTTCCAATCAGTTTTACGCAGGCCGCTTTGGGAACAACAATTGATGTGCCGAGCATTAACGGCACCCGGGGTTTGAAGATACCACCTGGCAGCCAGTACGGCAGCGTTTTCAGAATAAAAGATCAGGGTCTTCCGGACATACGAACACATCGGACCGGAGACCAGCTTGTCCAGATTACTATTGAAACACCAACGAAACTGAACAAACAGCAGCAGGATTTATTGAGAGAATTCGCCAAAACAGAAAATAAGCGCGTTTCTCCGAAATCAGTAAGCTTCTTTGAGAAACTGAAAAAACATTTTGGTAACCACTGATGAAACATAAGAGAAAAGAAAAACCAAAAGATGATGACTCGCATAAAGCCGAGCAGGCCGAGCATAAGCAGCAGGAAGACGAATCGCAGGAGAAACCTGATACCTTAGAATCTCTTAGAGCAGAGAAAGACGAACTTTTTGCCAAGCTCCAGCGGGTCAGTGCCGACTATGCGAACTATCAAAAACGGACGCCGAAACAAATTTCAGATTCAATTGCTTATGAAAAAGAAAGAATCATAAAAACTCTGCTGCCGGCCATGGATAACTTAGAGCATACGCTGCAAAATGCGCATTCGTCGGAAAATATTGACGTGCTGGTGAAGGGAATCCGGATTATTTACGATCAGTTTCTTGACATCTTGAAATCTCATAACGTCGAGCAGATAGAAGCATTGGGCGACAAATTCGATCCGGCGATGCACCAGGCGATGACACAACAGAGCGATCCCGAAAAAGAAGAAAATACGGTACTGGAAGAATTTCAGAAAGGATACAGGCTTAACGGCAGGGTCATCCGGCCGAGCAAAGTGATTGTCAATAAGTTGCCCGAAAAACAACCGGACAAGGAACAGGAAGACGCACTACAGTAACTGCAGGAAGATGAATGTGAATAAAACGATTCGGAGTAATTGATATGCCGACATATGAATATATATGTGAAAATTGCGAGCACCAGTTTGAGCAGTTCCAGAGCATAAAAGCCAAACCCATTCGCAAATGTCCGGAATGCGGCAAGCTCAGCGTGCAGAGGCTAATCGGTGCCGGTGCCGGTATAATCTTCAAAGGCTCCGGATTCTATCAAACCGACTATAGAAGCGAAGGCTATAAAAAAGCCGCCGAAGGCGAGAAAAAGAGCAGCACCGATAAAGACACCACAAAAAAGAAAACCGAAACCAAAGCTAAAGATTCCAAAACCGGCGAAAAACCAAAATCCGCTGCAAAAGACAAAAAGAAATCAGCATAAACGTTTTCCCATATGGTCAATTTCAGAGATTGGCCAAGCGCCAGGTCTCGCTCCTGAAACTTCGGCACTCTGGGATAGGATTGCCAGATTCTCAATGCTTGTATCACAATTAGTGTGTATCATCCGAATCTCCGCTTTCAGATATAAAGGGCCTTGCCTGAGCTCAGTGAATCCTGTGCACCTATGAGATGTAAGCGGATGAACGCAAGCAAGACCCAATTTTTACTGAAAATAATAGAAGTTGTTTCAAATCTCAATTTCCACTACGAACTGCTGCAATTTCCTCTCGTTCTTGCGATGAAAGCTGTTTTGAAACCACTTTTACATATCCAAACTACCAGAGACAGGCGATCCTTGCAATTATTTTGACCTTTCAACTACATAGGTTAAAATCTGCCCACCTCGCTGGACGGTTAGTCTCACTTTTTCACCAGGCTCGCCATGAAGAACTTCTAAAGCGCTACTTATCGTTGTAATGTGCGTTATGTCTTTATCGTTAACCATTACAATTTTGTCACCATTTTGCAAGCCTGCTTTGGCTGCAGGCATTCCGGGCACAATATTCACAAGTGGCCAACGTTCGTCATTAAGCTCAAGGCCAAGCAATCCTTTTCTCTGTGCTGCCTCTGCGCCGTAGTCACTGCGAGTCATATAGATAGCAATTATTTTGTAGTCCAAGAACCATAAGCGGACGTTCTGGTCGTAGCGGCCATAATAACAATGCCCCTTTCTGCCATTGATGTCTTTGTACAGAACACCATCTTCAAACTTATTTTCTTCGCCCTGGACAACTTTTTCAGGATGCCCAATTACATCGAAAACCTCATCAAGCGTCGAGCCTGACCGAAGTTTGCCGCGGAAGACATACTTAAAACCGGATTCATGTCGAATCTCAACAATCTTATTGTCACTCATGAACACACGAAACTGGCTCGGATAAACCAGGATATACCGTATGGGCAGGTTATCTTCCGAAAAGGTCTCTTTGCCCCAGATATATTTAAGGGGTTTGCCGAAAATCTCTTTCACTCGTTCAAGATCTGCCGTATCGATATCCAATTGTTGAATCCTTGCAGGAAGCCTTCTGGTAAATTCCTCATCTTCTTCATCCTCATCCTCATCGTCCTGCTTAGAAATCCACACTTTTTCGAGTGGTCCTGAAGTTTTCGATGAGACTTTCTTGAAAACATAATATGAAGGTTTTCTGTAGCGAATTGTATAATCGCCACTCTTCCATTCATAGAACATGTAGGTCGAACCTTCAATATCTTTTATGGTGTATTTACTGGCGGTTTTATCACCGGAATGGAATACAAGCCCTTTTGTCCAGGTCCACCAGGGCTTAAATGTCTTGCCGTTCGGCTTGAAGATAAGCCCTTTGAGATATAGATCTCCTTTCCACCGTTTCTGGTCGGCCTTGAATTCTTCCATCTCACCGACAAAATCTACACTTTCCCAGGTTCCTATGAGTCGCGGATCATTAACAAATGGGTAATCGATTTTGTCAACAATACGGCCCTCCTCGTTGATGGTACTTGTCGGAGGGATATCTGCTTTTTTGCCGTACGGTGGTTCATACTTCAAGCTTTCAGCCGAAACCTTCTTCAGAACATAATAAGACGGTTTCATATAGCGAATTGTATAATCACCGCTTTTCCACTCGTAGAACATATATGATGAACCGTCTATTTCCTTTATGATATATTTACTTGCGGTGTCGTCATCAAGTACCAAGCCTTTTGTCCATGTATGGCCACTGCGGGGCATGGTACCACCTTCTTCAAAAATCAGATGATTGAGGTGAAGGCCACCATTCCAGTTTTTCTCGGCGGGATTGAACTGATCAATTTCCTCTACAAAATCCACGCTTTTCCATCCCCCGATGACTTTCGTGTCATTAACAAACGGATAATCGGTCTTGTCGACGAGACGCCCCTCGTCGTTGATGTAACTGGTCGGAGGAATATCAGCTTTTTTGCCGAACGGTGGCTCGTACTTTAAGCTTTCGGCTGAGACTTTCTTCAGGACATAATAAGATGGTTTACTATGGCGAATTGTATAATCGCCGCTTTTCCACTCGAAGAACATATAAGTCGAACCATTTATTTCCCTGATGATATATTTGCTTGCGGTATCGTCACTAAGGACCAAACCTTTTGTCCATTTAAAGATCTTGCCGGTAATTTTGCCGCCTTCTTCAAAAACAAGATGATTGAGGAAAAGGTCGCCTTTCCAGTTTTTCTCTGCGGGTTTAAACCGGTCAATTTCCCGCACGAAATCTACACTTTTCCATCCCCCGATAACTTTCGGATCGTTAACAAATGGATAATCTACTTTGTCAACGATATGTCCCTGCTCATTGATGTGACTTGTCGGAGGGATATGTGCTTTATCGTCATCATCCTCCTGTTCAGAAATCCATACTTTATCAAGTGGTCCTGAGGTTTCTGATGAGACTTTCTTCAAAACATAATATGCGGGTTTTCTATGGCGAATTGTATAATCACCACTTTTCCATTCAAAGAACATGTAGGTCGAACCATCAATATCTTTAAGGGTGTACTTGGCGGCAGTTTTATCACCTGAATGGAAAACAAGCCCTTTTGTCCAGGTCCACCAGGGCTTAAATGTTTTTCCGTTCGGCTTGAAGATAAGCCCTTTGAGATATAAATCTCCTCCTCTACCTTTCCATTGTTTCTCGCCGGCTTTGAACTGTTCCATCTCACCGACAAAATCTACACTCTCCCAGGTTCCTATTAGTTGCGGGTCATTTACGAAGGGCCAATCGATTTTATCAACAATACGCCCCTCCTCGTTGATAGTACTTGTCGGAGGGATATCTGCTTTACGATCGTCTTCTGGATGATAAACAACGATCTCAGCGATTGTCTCATTCTTCTTGTCGATTTCGAATGCAAGCCCCTTGGCGTGGTAACAACGAAAAACCCTCCCTATGGCCTCTTCGAGCTTGAATTCATTACCAAAGGCTTGTTTGACCTTCTGCTCTGAGTCACCTACTTTTAATCCGTTGCTGAGTTTGTAGAGAGGACTATGCACCATAATCACTTCGACGGAATCCTCTTCGATCCCAAAGGAAATATCACTATAAATCATAAGACATTCACGATTGTTAAGGTCGTATTTTTCTTGACCACGACGCACAATCTCACCTCCATCTTCATCGAGACAAATGGCCTCCGGCTTTCCCAAACGTTCTAATATATCGTCTTTATTCATACTAAACGTATAGTCACCAACTCGCTGGCCGGGTATGATTATCTTTGTTTCGGAGTTCAATTGAAGATTTTCCTGAGTACCGGCAACTGCCGACGTAGATTTTCTGCCCATTGGTAATAATATCGCACCGATAAAAACGATTGCGATTAATCCGAGACATCCGAGTTTTGATTTTTTTGGTATAGGTCTGGTTAACATATGATTTATTCTCCTTTCTAACGCCTTTTTAGATTCTACTACGCCAATAATACTTAAACTAAAGTTTGGCCTCCAAAACGCCATTTCAGCTATGTCAATCAGCATATTGCTGTAATTTTTCGTTTCCGGGCTAAGGGTAACCAGCACCATTTCGTCAACTGCCTGCTCTCTTGTCCTGCGAATCATTGCGTTTGCAAGCCATACGAGCGGATTATAGAAATACACAATCTGCAATACGGTCTGCAGCAGGTGTACCCAGGCATCGTCCCGCTTAATATGAGCGAGTTCGTGGACCAGGACGGCCTTTAATTTCTCTCGTGAGAGCTTTTTAAGAAGTGCAGCCGGCATTAAAATGACCGGTTTGAATAATCCGCAGACGGCGGGACTGAGCTTATTGCCGGTTAATCTCAACTCAACACTTTGGCGAATGCCCATCCGGCGGCGACATTCATCCAGCAATTTAAGTGATCGCTCATTCGCAGGTCTGCTGTTGGCAATCAGCCTTCTGACATAATAAAACCGTCTAACTACTAATATTGAAAGAACTAACATCACCACAAGCCAGCCTGAAAACGCCAGACCCTGCCAACTGATAGATTCAAGCTCAATGCTTGCAGGCGCTGTTTCGTTTATGGAGGGTGTCCCCAAAAAAACATACCATTGCGGCACATCAATAACCATTGGCACAGCTTCTTGTGTCTGCGGCATGAATTTCTCTATCGAAGCTTCACTTGGAAAATAATCCCCCAGCCAGTATCCGATTCCTGTAGGTAATGTGAAAGAAGACGGCAGAACGAGTTTTACAAATAAAAGCATCCACAGACCATAACGGAACACCGCCCTTACCCGCTTTCGCAGCAAGAAATCAAGAACCAGCAGCAAAATAATCAGCAGACTTACCTGGATAAAAACGCCCGCCGCATAATCCCAAAATCCCTGGCCGAGATTGTTCAAGCCTGTAATAAATATGTTAACTAACTGGTTCATTTTGTTATCTCCCAATTGGACTTTTAAGGTAGCTGAATAGTCACAAGCATTGGTCCTGTATTATTTTCGGGCGGAGCGGTAATAAGCATTTTATCATATTCATCAAAATTTTGGATATCTGCCTCGACATCCCCGAGCGCCCAACTCGACAAACGATAAGGCTTGTCGATGCGGACAATAATTGCCACGGGCAAGGATTTCCATGGCTGGATCATGATTTTTCTCTCACGCCTATCCCGCGAGTATAAATCGTTATCACTCGGCAGCTCGTACCGGTGGATGAGCCCGATGCGCTCATCCTCGGTAATAACTCGGCCAATCTTCACACGAATGTCTTTCATGCCGCCACCACGCTCGCGCCAGCGTGATTGCAGGGGGGTGCCGTCAGGCAGATAATACATGCCCATGGCATCGACCAATCGGCTCGATCCCCAGCCCACCTCATCTGCTGGAAAATCCCTACTTCCGTGCCCTAATCGTTGATAGCACCAAATCGTGACACGCCCCTGCGCATCGACGTGATATAAATGTGATCCTGTCGTAGTGTGCGTCGCATGCTCCGGGTATTTCTTTTCGACTTGCTTGAATAATTCAAGCACCTGCTTAAAAAAACCACGCTGCAAAGTCGTTAACGGAATCGCCGAGACATAATTGTTCGGATGGACAGGGTAGTATCGAAGCCGGCAACCATCCTTGTCCATCGACTGTATTTCGATCGTCCACTCCACACCTTCTCTGGTTTTGAGTTTGAAAATTTCAGGCAGTCTGCTACCAATTCTATATGTATTGAAAGGCCCGGTTGTTTCCGGCAGACTCCCGCATGTGGCTCGGCGCACCAAAATCAGGGATGAGGCGTCAAAAATCAGGTCGCCTTTGTTAAGTTTGTCTATAGCCGATGATATGCCTTCCGGAGTATCGGCCTTTGGAACCTTTACTAATTCTCCGCTTGCCAAATCAAGCATTAAAGCCTTGCTATCAAAATCCGGCAGTAAAATTGTTTTTAGTTTTCGCCTTTCTTCAGTTTGAACATCCGGCATGTTTTGTACAAGTGCATAGTCTTTGGAGTCAAGCACTATCTTATCGCCTTCCTTCGCTGCATTAACGGCCGAATGAATCGTCGGATACCTGTCGGAAGGCACTTTCAGTACATCGGATCCTTCATTTTCAATCTGCATGTCGGTTCTGAAATTCGGCTTAAGCGAGACGTTTTTGAATTCGACCCACTGGTATGGCCGAGTCTGGAATTGGAATTCCTTAATTTCATCAATTCGTAAATCTTTGAAATGTACTGTTGTTTGCATCCACAAATTGTTTCCCATTCCTGAGCTTCTTGATGATGTGTGGATATTACTTTTCTGGTCAACCGCTATAATGCGGTAATCTACTTTTTCTTCGTCTTTAGTGAAAGTTGCGGTAACACTTGCAGCAACACCGATTCCTTCAACGTCCGACTCGAATACTTTACCAAAAGCAATGTCTCCAAAACTTTGTGTGTGCATAGGATTAGCTTGCATTATGGTCTTCCATGGGCCTTGAGATATCCCAATACTCTGGTTGAGTATTTTCTTTCCTTCTGAAAGAACAAGACCGCCCCATATTTGATCTGAATATAAATTGAAAACATTGCCGCCTTTACTAATTATCCTAAATTTTCGATTCTCCGGATTTTCTATTTTTAATGCCAACTCATAGAATCCAGGTTTTTGATAATTTCGTTGGTACAATTTTTCAAAAGGCCGCCAGCTTAATTTACTTCCATCCGGCCGCCACCATTGCTTACCTTCACTTGGATGCTCACAAATACCGACTAACTCGATTTTCACACCATTAGGTAATGTCGCTGTAAACTGCTCTTTAGCTTGATTGGTTTTCGCAGCCTGCGAATTTCCCTTATCAACTTTGGCCATGGGTAGCAAAACAGCCGCGCTAAGGACAATTAAGACCATACCAAGTGCTCCCAATTTTGCACTTTTCGGTATAGGATGATTTATGATGTGTTTAATCCTCTTTCTCAAAGCTTTTTTGGATTCTACGACGCCAATAAGACGCAAGCTCAGACTTGTTTTCAAGAATGACATCTCGGCAATATCAATAAGAGTATTGCTGTAACTGTTGGCCCCAGCCCCAAGGGCTACAAGGACCATTTCATCGACGGCCTGCTCACGAATCCTGCGAATAACTGCATTAGCTAGCCATAAGAGCGGATTGTAGAAATAAACGATTTGCAGAAAGGTCTGCAGGCAGTTGACCCATAAATCACCTCTTTTTATATGGGCCAGTTCATGGATTAAAACGGCTCTGAGCCTGTCGGGCGATAGTTTCTCTACGAGACCATGCGGCATTAAAATAACCGGCCTGAAAAATCCGCAGACGGCGGGGCTCTGCAATTTTCCCGATAATCTGATTTCTGTTTTACGTTTTATATCTAACTTTTGGCGACATTGATCGAGAATACCGGCGTATCGGTCCTTTGCAGGCATGCTTTGGGCAATCAGTCTTCTGACAAACAAAATACGGTGAATCAGCAACATCGAAAGAGCCGCCGCACCTGTAAACCATATGAGAAAGACGACTGCCTGCCATGTGAGAGCCTGGGAATCCGAAATGACAGGAATAGCCGGAGCGGCCGGTTCAGGACTTGCCTGAGATAAGTGAACCTGTGGGTTTTCCCCAGAAAAAGAAGGATCTTGAGGAGCGGACGCTCCGGCAGGTTTGAGCCGAGCGGTATTTGAAATCTGCTGTGAAATGGAGGTTTGAGCAGGTATGTAGTCTCCAAACCAACGGCCAATACCTGTCGGCAAAGTAAAGGCGGGGGGCAGCATAAGTTTTAAGAGCACCAGCATCCATATCCAGTATCTAAAAGTCGCTCTTACACGCTTTCGCAGCAGAAAATCAATTATCAACAGTAAAATAATCAGTATGCCGGATTGGATAAATATGTTGGTGCCACTGTTGCAGAACCACCGGCCAATATTATTGAGAACCGCCAAACAATTGTTTAGCAAAAGGTTCATTTTTCGATCTCCCACAATATTTATGGGTTTATTTAAAGTTGGTCTTCTTCGATTCCTTACTGTTTACGAGTTTGCGAAGCTGGGATGCCTCTTCTTTTGAAAGCCCTTCGTGTTCGATCAGAAACTGCATCATAGGCGTCAAGGCCCCGTCAAAGGCACGCTTGAGCATTTTGCGGAATTCGCCCCGTTTGGCGTCCACTTCACTTATACAGGACCTGAAAAGCTGCAGGTTGCGGATTCTCTCGATTTGAAGAAAGCCTTTGTCAACCATCCTGTCCATTGTGGTCTTTACTGTGCTGTAAGCACGGTCCCTGGTCATCGCCATTATCTCCTGTACGGTACCCGCCGTACAGGGCTCCTTCTCCCAGACAACTTTCATAATGTCCCATTCTGCTTCGGTGAGTTCCACGGCATCGATTTCTGCTTTTTCTCTTGTTGTTTTTCTCGGCTTCGGCATCTCTATGTCTCCTAATTCTATCACATTAGAATATATTCGACACATGTCGAATATGTCAATGAGAAAATTTCGATTTTTTCAATAATTTTTCCAAAACCGGCTTTATGGTGCTAAAAATCGATAAAAATATTGAGAAAATCAGAAAAGAAAAATACGTAATTTTGATAAAGGCGAACGTTTTGTTGAAGTTGAACTTTTTTCTTAAAAATATTTTCTTGCTTGGTAATAATTCTATATAGTAATTTTTTACCTCGAACTAAGGGTGGTTTGAATGACCTATGAAGAAAGAAAATTTAAAGGCTTTTCTCGCAAAACGCTTAAATTCCTTCGAGATCTAATGACAAACAATAACAAAACCTGGGTCGAAAACCACAGGTATGATTATGAGGAATTTGTGCTTGGGCCTCTGCGTGATCTGGTAACAGATTTGGGGGATTTCATGCTGGATATCGACCCTCGTTTTGAGATCACGCCGGCCGTGAATAAGACGATTTCGAGGATTTATCGTGACACGCGATTCTCTAAAGACAAATCTCCATTCAGGAGCACGGTCTGGATTACCTTCAAGAATCAGAATAAAGACTGGACAACGCGTGTATGCGGTTATTTCTTTGAGCTTTCTGTTAATTCATATCGGTATGGCATGGGTTTTTATGACGCCGCTCCGGCAATAATGAGCAGATTTAGAGAGATGATTGATAACAATCCCAAAGAATTTCTGAAGGCCATCTCTTTCTTCGATAAACAAAAGACTTTTGTGCTGGAAGGCGAAAAATACAAGAGAATAATCGATAAAACCAAACCTGAAAAAATCCAGCATTGGTACCAAAGGAAAAACATGTACCTGGTCTGTAATAGGAAGATTGACAATACGCTTTTCAGCAGCAAGCTGGTCGATGATCTAGTTTTCGGTTTCAATACGATAGCGCCGTTTTATCACTATTTGCAAAAAATAATCTTATACGGATTATAATAAATACTCGTGCAGAAGTTGTCATTCTGAACGGAGCGTAGCGTAGTGAAGAATCTCAAGCTCATTCATATCCCAGATCCTTCGCTTCCAGGCTGTGTCGCAATTATGTTTTGTGTTTCCCTTCAACCACAAACATCCGGT
>Ga0209536_100001303_pt1 | contig 41443 bp, 37 predicted proteins | sample DeeMarSeWOR28_12_FD_187461 | JGI IMG/M metagenome (GOLD analysis project Ga0209536, IMG submission 187461) | Marine sediment microbial communities from White Oak River estuary, North Carolina - WOR-2-8_12 (SPAdes) (version 2) | ecosystem: Environmental > Aquatic > Marine > Intertidal zone >...
CCATTGATATCGGCCGCAATGAGGTTATTGCCATGATCGGCCCATCCGGCTGCGGGAAGTCAACTTTTCTTCGCTGCTTGAACAGGATGAATGACACCATAGAAAGCTGCCGGGTCACCGGTGACATTCTCCTCGATGACCTGAACATCTATGATAAAAATATTGATGTTGTGCCGCTCCGCGCGCAGGTGGGCATGGTTTTCCAGAAACCAAACCCTTTCCCCAAATCCATCTATGATAATATTGCGTATGGGCCTCGCATTCACGGCCTCGTAAGAAATAAGCTGGAGGAAGATGAGATTGTTGAAACGTCACTCAAAAAAGCCGGTCTTTGGGAGGAAGTCAAAGACCGGCTGAATCAGCCAGGCACCAGCCTTTCAGGCGGACAGCAGCAGCGCCTCTGTATCGCCAGGACTATTGCAGTGAGCCCCGAAGTTATCCTCATGGATGAACCCTGCTCGGCCCTGGATCCCATTGCAACAGCGAAGATTGAAGAATTGATCGATGAGCTGCGGGCCCAGTATACCATTGCCATCGTCACCCACTCAATGCAGCAGGCAGCCCGGGTCTCACAGAGAACAGCCTATTTTCATCTGGGTGATCTCATTGAAGTCGGCGAGACCAAGAAAATTTTCACTAACCCCCAGCACACGTTGACAGAAGACTATATTACCGGACGCTTCGGTTAGTCTGAACTATGGCGAGGAGCAGGAGTTGAAGAAAAAAAACATTCTCATTGTTGAAGATGATGAGGATATCCAGCAACTACTTGGTTATAACCTTATTAGGGCAGGATTCCATGTTGAATATGGGGATTCAGGAGAACAGGCGCTGGAAAAAATTAAAATACAAAGGCCCGACCTCATCCTGCTTGACCTCATGCTTCCCGGCATGGATGGGAAGGAGCTGTGCAGGATCATCCGCAGTGACAGCCAGTTAACCGACCTTCCCATTATAATGCTGACTGCAAAAGGGGAAGAATCAGATATCATAACCGGCCTGGATATTGGAGCTGACGATTACATTACGAAGCCCTTCAGTCCCAAAATCCTTATATCACGCGTCAAGGCTGTACTTCGCAGAAAAACAAAGGGATTAGCCCCCCAGACTCATGATTCCAGTGATGTTATAAAAATATACGATCTTGTTATTGATCCGGGCCGTTACGAAGTGACAATCACCGGAGAGCCGGTAAGCCTCACACCGACCGAATTCGGCATCCTCCAGCTTCTCACCAGAAAAGCCGGATGGGTCTTTACCCGCCAGCAGATAATTGACGCGGTTCGTGGCTATGATTACCTTGTCACTCCGCGCACTATTGATGTGCAGATTTTCAGCCTGCGGAAAAAGCTCGGCGGGACCGGCAGGAAGATAGAGACGGTGCGCGGCATCGGCTACCGCTTTAATGACTCGAATTAGTTAATCCCATTCCTTCGCTCCGTTCCGCAACTTTGCCCTCCAGCACCACGCCGGACACTCTCTTATTTTTTCTTTAACTCTTCGCTGAAAAACTCTTGCATCTCCATGCGGATGGCATCCCGCACACTGCGGAATTTCTGTAGATTTTCCGGGGTCGGGTCATTGGAATGGGGTGGGTCGGGAAAACCCATGTGCAGCCTATGGACACCGCCGAAAAATACCGGACAGTTCTCGTTGGCATCATCGCACAGGGTGATGACATAGTCAAACTTCATGTCCCTGTATTTATCCAGGTGATCAGAGGTCTCTCCGCTGATATCAATACCGATCTCCTCAAGGACCATGACGGCAAGGCGGCTTACGCCTTTAGGATTTGTGCCGGCCGAGTAGGTCTCGATCCGGCCGCCGAAGTCATGCATAACGATCCCTGCAGCCATCTGGCTCCTGGCCGCGTTGGCCGTACATAGGAACAGGACCCGGATTTTCTCTTTTTCTGCCATGGACACCTCAAGGTAATTATGGAATAGTGTCTTTCAGTTTACCGCAGCTTTCTGCCGATGCGAGAAAATAATGGTAGCTAACCGTTTTTTAACAATAGTGAAAAACCGTCATGGAAAATGATATTCTGATCATAAATAGCACCATACTGCCCCTTGCCCCTGACATGCCGGAACTGATCAGGCAGGGGTATGTAGCCGTCAAGGATGGCATAATTGCGGCTTTGGGCTCCATGGCCGACCTCGCCGATGCAGCCGGGGCTGAGAAAATAATTGACGGCAGCGGCCGGCTGGTCATGCCCGGCCTGGTCAACACCCACACCCATGCACCCATGATCCTTTTCCGGGGTATGGCAGATGACCTGCCCCTCATGACCTGGCTCCATGAGCATATCTTCCCGGCCGAGGCCAAAAGTGTAAACCCTGAGATGGTTTACTGGTGCGCAAAGCTTGCAGCTGCCGAAATGATCCTCTCCGGGACAACCACTGTAGCGGACGGCTACTTTCTGGAAAACAGTGTGGCGCAAGCCTTTATTGAAGCCGGTATACGCTCTGTTGCAGCCCAGGGCGTCATTGACTTCCCGGCTCCCGGAGTCCCTGACCCAAAGCGCAATGTTGCAGCAGCCGCAGAGTTTATTGAAGACTGGCAGAGCAGAAGTCCATTGCTCAATCCGGCTGTCTTCTGCCATTCACCCTATACCTGCTCACCTGAAACCCTGCAAAACGCCAAGGCGATGGCCCGCCGCAAAAATGCGCAGTTATTTATTCACCTGGCGGAGACCAGAGCTGAAGTGGAACAGGTGCGGGAGCAGCACGGCACTACCCCGGTCCGTCTTCTGGATGAGATCGGCGTCCTGGATAAGGACACCGTCTGTGTGCATTGTGTCTGGCTGGAACAGGAGGAGATAGAAGTTCTGGCCCGGACCGGAACCAGGGTATCAACCTGTCCCCAGAGCAACATGAAGCTCGCCTCCGGTATAGCACCGCTTAAAGAAATGCTTGCAGCCGGAATAACTGTAGGGTTGGGAACCGACGGCTGCGCCAGCAACAACAGACTTGACCTGTTTTTCGAAATGGATTTTTGCGCCAAGATCCACAAGGTTAAAGATCTTGATCCGACAGCACTCTCTGCTGCTACTGTCCTCCATATGGCGACTCTTGGCGGCGCCGGGGTTCTTGGCCTGGAAAATGCTGTCGGCAGCCTTAGCCCGGGAAAACAGGCTGATATAATCCTTCTGGATATCATACAGCCGCATCTGCAGCCCTTTTACAATCCCGGCCTGCTGGTCTATGGAGCCTCAGGCGCCGATGTGACCACAGCAATAATCGGGGGAAAACTGGTGATGCAGGATAGAAAAATTCTTCCCTTCGATGTTAACGAAACAATGATCGAGGTCCGGAAAATGGCAGAAAGCCTATAAACTGCCTGCCGGAATCAGTTTATAAATCTGTCCTAAGCAATCTTAATCGAGATAAAATTTCTGGCAGATTCAAGAAAGAAGCTTATCCGCTGTAGTTCGACTACGCGGATCAGCTGATGACACAGAAGATACAGCAATTTTATCTCGATTATAGGGCGATAAAGTAGAGCGCCACCAGGACCAGGATAAAAAAGATACCGGCCTTTACTCCGATGCTTTCATCTTCTGGTTCATGGTGCGCGTGTTCGCTGTCATGGGCTGACATGCTTCTTCCTCCAAAATAGTTTAACCATCTCCAACAACAACCAGGTAGATTTTCAGCGGCAAACTCTAGCCCATTTCATAAGATTTCTCACCTTAAAAAAACAGTTTTATCACAAGAAAGCCGCCAATCAGCAGGATGAAAAAAAGTATGCTCAAAAGGTTGAAATAGCGCTCGATAAAATGCCTGACCGGAGCCCCGAACTTGTAAATAAAGGCGGCGACCAGAAAAAAACGGGCCGAGCGTGATATTATCGATACCAGGACAAATGTGACAAAATTTATCTTGAACGCCCCGGCCGTAATGGTAAAAAGTTTATAGGGCAGAGGTGTGAAACCTGCGGCCCCGACAGCAAGGGCATCATACTGCCGGTAAAGGCTCTGCACCACTTCGTACTTGTCGTGCAGCCCGTACCATGCAAGAATTTTGACGCCAATAGTATCCATAAAACCCAGACCCAGGCCGTAACCCAGCATGCCACCCAGAACTGAACCTGCTGCGCAAATGGCGGCATAACGGAACGATTTCCGCGGCGCCGCAAGGCAAAGAACCATAAGAAAAACATCCGGGGGTATGGGGAAAAAAGATGACTCGGCCACGGCTATAAAAAACAGGGCCCAGACCCCGGAAGGGGACTGTACCCAGAGCAGCGACCTGTCATAGATCTGCCTGATCCAGCCTATCTTTTTTGTATCTGTTTCGCCTGGCAATGTTTCCATGTCAGTCATTGTTATCGGTTAGCATCATGACGCCACTTGAAATGGCACAAAGAGGCAAATAAAACCGCCATGCCAGCCGCCCTCAGCAATGTCGGCGGGCACCAGCAACGGATAATATAAATACCATAGTTTTTTTATATGTTCATTTTCTTTGTCGTCATACGAGACGTGACGACGATTGACAGCTTGCCCAAAGAAAACGAACCAAAAAAAAGGGCACCCGACTGTACCGGTCCTTCGGACTCCCTTGTGCTTCTCGCTGTTGACGGGACGCTGAAAACTCGCCGCCTGCGGCGGCTCAGACAGGTCCAGCGTCTTATTCCGTCAACAGCTGCGATGCTCAGCGGCACAGAACGGGTTTTAAAACTTAATTTGTAGGGAGAAGAAGTTTCTTGCCGTTTCACGCAGCTGAGCAGGGAAATAAAGAATGGATTAGCGACTCGGCGGAGCGTTAGCGACTTTCCGATGTCGCCCATTCTTTATGAGCAGCGCAGGGCAGCCCGCTATAGCGGGCCAAGTGACCGGCTGCCCTTTTGGTTCGTTTTGGGCAAGCAAAATGAACATATAAAAACCATCCTTTTCCGGGATGGGTTAATACGTGTTTCTCCTATACCTTTTCTTTTTTTAAGGGATAGTTCTTGCTGATGAATTCTATCTCATCTGTCCTGGTCTCCACTTCTCCGTCAAGTTTTGCCTCAAGCAGATGATTCAGAATGGTCTTATAGATCGGCCCGCTCCTATAGCCCATTTTCTTCAGGTCCGCCCCCTGGATATCGGTCTTATAATGCCGCAGGTGGGTAACAAAATGTGAAACAGCCTTCCTGGCTGTTTTCTTCCTGGCCATGGCAATGAGATACAGCAGGCTTTCATGGCTGCGCTCCTGGAGAAGCCAGTAAACCTCACTGTTACTGAATCTCCGGCTCCGGCCCAATTCCTTGAGAATCTTTTCTGTGGCTTCCTTTTCTTTTAACAGCTCTTTTTTATGCCGCTCCGGGAATTCAAACTTCATACAGAAGACCTTCAGTTCACTGTATGTTGAATCGGCCAGGATAGCAAAAAGGTACACCAGCCACTGCTGGAAGGGCTCATCAAGATAAAGCAGTTTATACCAGGCTATGGCGCGCTGGATTTCAGTCAGGTTTCTCTCCATGCGCTTATCAAACTTAAGTCCGGGCAGGATGAATTTCAGCAGGTCAAATTCAGCCATTCTACGTATGGCCGGGATTGGATTTTCTTCTGAAAAGATAAGCTTCAACTCCGTGAAACAGCGGTTCCCAAGAAAACGGTTGAACAGGTTCATTTTTACCGCGTTTTTCAGGAGTTTCTCCGTGTGCTTGCCAATAGTAAACCCCATGCGCTGTTCAAAGCGGATTGCCCTGAATATACGGGTGGGGTCTTCCACAAAGCTCAGGTTGTGCAGGATGCGGATGCGCCGCTCTTTTATGTCTGTCTGGCAGTTGAAGAAATCGATCAGGGTGCCGAATTTTTCCGGGTTTAAATTTATAGCCATGGCATTGATGGTAAAATCACGGCGGTACAGGTCAAGTTTCAGGGAGGACAGTTCGACCGTCGGCATGGCGGCCGGATACTCATAATATTCCAGCCTGGCTGTTGCCACGTCAATATTGAAACCATCCGGCATGATGACCAGAGCTGTGCTGAATTTTTCATGGGTGCGGACAGCGCCACCGAAGAAGTCGGCAAGTATTTTTGCGAATTTGATCCCGTCTCCCTCGACCACGATATCCAGATCAAGGTTTTTTATACGCAGAAGAAGGTCACGGACAAACCCGCCCACAGCATAAACGGTAAATCCGTTTTCTTCCGCCACCTCACCGATGGTCCGCAGCAGGACAATAACCTCTTTGTTCAGAACCTCGACAATAAAACTGTTAACGTTCCTGTGACGCTCGATATAGGAACGGTCATCGGCAGCGATCAGGTTTTTTGGCTGAAGAGCAGGGTCATTGATAAGCAGGTTGAGAAGGTCCGTCCGGGTAATAACGCCCTGCAGTTCACCCTTATCCACCACGGGGATCAAGCGCTGGCGGTGTTCGATTATCAGTTCCTGGATATCAGCCAGGGAGGCCGAACTCGGCAGGGTGGCCACATCCGTTGTCATATAGTCGCTGACAGGCAAATCCCCGAGGTTGTGAAAAATAGCCTTTTCTGCAACCCGCCTGGAAATAATGCCAAGTAGCTTTGATTTATCTTGAACCACTGGCAGGACGGTAATACTGTATCGGGTCAATACAAGATTGGCATTTTTTATGGATATATCAGGCGGCACGGTAATCACCGGATGAGACATAAGTTCACCGGCCAGGCTCTGGGGTCGGACATACTTGTTCAGAAGCCGTATAAGCTTTTCCTCAGCCTCTACCATTGTCATATTCTTCACCGTGGCAGAGGCTGCCGAAGCATGCCCGCCGCCGCCAAAATCCCTGGCGATCTCGCCTACATTGACCTCCGGCACCCGGCTGCGGGCAATGAGATATATCCTGTCCTCCATGCCGGCAAGGGCAAAAAGGACGTTCAGGTTCTCCATGACCATAAAGCGCCTGACCAGCAGCGCAAATTCATCCACGTACTCGGTCAGGGCCAGCTTGGCCACTACAATATCAATCCCCTGGATGGTATAGTTTACTGCCGACTTGATCAGATCATTTAACAGGCCCAGCTGGTAAACGGTAAGTTCACGGGCAATAGACTGGGAAACGCTATGCAGATTTGCTCCCTGCTCCAGGAGCCAGGCTGCGGCCTCAAGGTCTTCAGGTGTTGTTGCTGCATAGTTAAATGATCCGGTATCCTCGTAAATGCCCATGGAAAGAAGCGTTGCCTCATCCTTGGTGATGGATATGTTCTTTTCGCGAAACAACTGGGTGAAAATGGTTGACGTGGAGCCCACCGGCCTGATGACTTCCACATCAGCCTTCAGGTCATCCGGGGTATCCGGATGATGATCATATATATGAACTTCTATGCCCGGGTTTTTCAGACACTTGGCAAAATTCCCGATCCGGCTGGCCTGGCGGGTGTCAACCAGAATGAGTTTTGTGACCTTGGTGAGAGGGATCTGCTTCTGGCGCTTGAAATCGAGGAAATAATGGCTTGACTGGGCAAAAAAATCCCTGATGTTCTTCTCCTGGGAGCCCGCAAATGCCATGACCGCATCAGGATAGAACTTCTTGGCAGCCACCATGGAGGCGAGGCTGTCAAAATCAGCATTCATGTGGGTGGTTATGACTTCCATTTTTGTTAGTTACGAGTGACTAAAGTTACGAGTGCCTAAAATTTATTAAAATTCGTTGTGCAGAATTGTGTATGGAGTGTTGGAGTGATGGAGTATTGGGAACAAATAAAAAACTACCCAATACTCCAATTATCCAATGTAAATCTATTAACTTCAGCCTTCAGCCTAATAAAACCCATCTTATCCAATAGCTGCCCAATTGCCAACAGCCAAATGGACCTTTATCTGGGGCCATACCAGCGGCTCTTCACCCCCGCGGATGGAATTTCTTGTGAATGCTTTTAAGTCGGCTGTGCTCAACATGGGTATAGAGCTGGGTCGTTGATATATCAGAGTGTCCCAGCATGAGCTGCACCGAACGAAGGTCAGCTCCGTTTTCCAGGAGATGGGTGGCAAAGGAATGCCTGAGCGCATGCGGGCTTATTTCCTTTTTGATGCCAGCCTGCAGGGCAATTTCCTTTAATATCTGCCAATAGCGGTTTCTTGTCATAGCCCTGCCCCGCATGGTTACGAACAGCGACGGACTAGTCTTGCCGTGCAGTAGCTTGGGCCTTACATAATCCAGGTATTCCTCAAGCAGAACCCTGGCCTGCTCCCCGATGGGCACAAGCCTTTCCTTGCTTCCCTTGCCAAGCACCCGCAGGTTGCCGCTGTGGCGGTTAAAACTTATGAGCGACAACTTGACCAGTTCAGAAACCCTGAGCCCTGTAGCATAGAGCAGGTGAAGCATCGTATGATTTCTGGCAGCCAGGGAGGAACCCCTGTACAATTTTTCTGAAACAGCAAGTAAAGCATCTACTTCGCCGATGCTGAGAGTTTTCGGCAGAACCCTGCCAAGCTTGGGATGCTCGATCATGGAAGTCGGATCGGAGTTGATGAGGTTTTCAGCCAGCAGGAACCTGAAAAAACTTCTCAGGGTAGATATTCTCCTGGAAATAGAGCGGGACGAAAGACCTTTTTTTCTGCACCAGGAGATATATTCCCTGATAGTTGACCGGTCTATATGCTTCAGGTCGGCTATGGCCTTTTTCTGCAGAAAGTCAGCAAACGAATTGAGGTCGTAACGGTAGGACCTGCTATAGGTGTTGGGTGCCAGCCGGCGGGCGGCAGATAAATACTTGAGGAAAAGATCCTGATAGGAATATAAGGGATTCTGTTTTAAGGAAGATGCATCTGCGCCCCCCTTGGAAAGGGAGCGCTTCTCAGATTTTTTTCTCGCCCTTTCAGCCATTGGCCCTAGTATTCATGAGCAATGGAAGCGGGCCTGATCCTGCAGAATATACTCTATGCCTTACGATGCCTGAACTTGCGCATTTTCCGCTTTGCTTCAGCTTGCTTCCGACGCTTTTTCTCACTCGGCTTCTCGTAGTACTCCCGGCGCTTCAATTCACGCTTGATGCCATCCATCTGCAGCTTTTTCTTCAACTGGCGGATGGCATATTCAATATCACCTCTTACTTCAACTTCAATCATTTTATCTCCAGGTTCTTTTAAAAGAATAAATAGTTAACAAACAATTAAAATAACAAAATTTTCTTGATATTTCAATAAATTTCCCGAACGAAAGTCGGAGATATTAAAGGCAAAAGCAATTTCTGTCAATGGTTTTTGTTCGCATCATTAAATACATGATGCTTACACGTATACTGCTTGAAATCGTTATTTTCCAGAGGTAGCGCTATCTCGGCTGGTGTCTTTCCTTGGACGTATTCTTGTTGTCTCCATAGGTGATTTTCGATCCCGACACGTATTCCGTTTGGAACTATGTATATATTACTTGGTGGCGTTATTCCTGCCAGGTCAGTTACCGGATGCATCAGAAGTTGCGCTGAAAATTTTCCCAGGATTCAAAATATTGTTGGGGTCAAAAACGCTTTTGATGTTCTGCATGAGCGCCAGGGATGTCCTGTCAAGCTCCAGGGACAGGTAAGGTGCCTTGGTGATCCCGACGCCATGTTCTCCCGACAAGGTACCGGAAAGGGCCATCACCTCTTCAAACAGCCGTCTTTTCGCTGTTTGTCCCTTTTTGTTTTCTTCTGGATCATTCCTGTCCACCATGATGTTGACATGAATATTGCCGTCACCGGCATGCCCGAATGTGAGGATGACGATATCCAGCTCCCGTGAGAGCCTTTCGGTAAAATTTACCAGTTGTGGAATTTTTGTCTTCGGCACAACCACATCTTCGGATATCTTATGGGGCCGCAGTTTGAAAGTGGCCGGTGAAATGGAGCGCCTGGCCTTCCAGATATCCTTCACTTCCTCTGCATTGTGAGCCTGCCTGACCTCCAGAATGCCCGGATATCTTTGCCTGTCTGCCAGCAGTCTCAGGAGTTTTTCTCCCTGTTTCTCTGTAGACTTCTCATCGCCGTCCACTTCGATCAGCAGCAGGGCCCGTGTGCTTTGCGGCAGCTCAAGGGGAAGGTAGTCATTTACAACATGCAGGGCTGTCTCATCCATATATTCAAGGGTACTGGGCAGAATGCCGCTCTTCAGTATCTGTGATACAAGTGCTGCTGCCTGCTGCAGGCTGTCGCTCAATACCATGTACGTTTTTGTATGGGTCGGCAGGGCCAACAGCCTGACAACAATTTTTGTGATAATGCCCAGTGTCCCTTCGGAGCCGATAAAAAGGCGGGTAAGATCATACCCCATCACCCCTTTGGCTGTTCTGACCCCGGTATGCATGAGGCGGCCGTCCGGCAGAACCACCTCCAGGCCAAGCACATAATCCCTGGTCACACCGTATTTGACGGCGCTGGGCCCGCCGGAACATTCGGCAACATTGCCTCCCATGGTACAGAAATCCTTGCTTGCAGGGTCAGGTGGATAAAAAAGCCCCTCTTTGCTGACCGCAGCCTGGAACTGTCCGGTTATAACACCCGGTTCAACGACTGCCACCTGGTTCTCCGCATCTATCTCAAGTATCCTGTTCAGACGGCTCATGACCAGCACCAGTCCGCCCGCTACCGCCAGGGACCCTCCAGTCATTCCGGTGCCGGCGCCGCGGGGAATTACCGGAAAAAACTCCTGGCTGGCGAGCTTCATGATGGAACATATCTCACTGGCGGAACCGGGAAACGCTACTGCAGACGGCATATATTCCATACCTGTGCCATCATAGGAATAGCACATGAGATCTTCCCTGGCCGTGGCAACATGTTCCTTGCCGACAATTGCCTGCAATTTTTTTATTGTATTCTTATTCATACAATATTTCCTGAAGCCGCATATATCCTTAATCCCTGTACATCCTGAATCCCTATACATCCTGAATTCGTGAGCTGTAGGATTCAAGCATTTGTTATGAAAGAATATAGTTCAAATGTCAACGGCCAATTGCTGACTGCCCGAGTCCGCGAGTCGCGAATTCAGTAATTGAAAAGTATGCATGAAGCTTGTATCCTCCTTAATCAAAATAATTCACTGATCCAGCTTAACTCAACAGGTGCGTGACTATGAAGAAATTACGGCTTGCCTTGCTGGCCGGCGGAAAATCAGGGGAAAGAGAAGTATCACTCAAGGGGGCGGAAGAAGTTGTCAAGGCCCTTGATCCCAACAAATATGACGTAAAACGCTACGACCCGGCAACAGATCTTGCAAAACTCGCTGCTGAAGCTGACAGCCTGGATGTAGCCTTTATACTGCTGCATGGGCCTCTCGGAGAGGATGGCACCGTACAGGGTTTTCTTGATCTTCTCTCCATCCCCTATCAGGGTTCCGGGGTTCTGGGCAGCGCCATTGCCATGGACAAAAATTTGGCCAAGATTCTCTACCGCAACGCCGGCCTGAAAGTCCCTGAATGGTATATGGCTTCCCGGCAGGACATCAAAAATCCGAGCAAAATTCTGGGCCAACTGGGTTTGCCTCTTGTCATTAAACCGGTCAGCCAGGGATCTAGTCTTGGCATGACCATCGCCCGCTCGGAAAATGATATTGCAGAAGGCCTGGAAAAGGCATTTGCACTTGATCGGCAGGTCATGGCCGAAGAGTTTGTCGCTGGCCGGGAAATAACCGGAGGCGTTATCGGTAATGAAGAATTGACTGCCCTGCCTCTGGTTGAAATCGTCCCGGGTGATGAATACGAGTTCTTTAACTACGAAGCCAAGTACCAGCCTGGCGCCTCCCTGGAGATCTGCCCCGCAGACCTGGAGGAACCACTGACAATCAGGGCCCAGAACTATGCCCTGGCTGCACACCGTGCCCTGCAGCTTCGGGGCTACAGCCGCACTGATATGATTGTCAGCGGTAATGACATTTTTGTACTTGAAACAAATACAATTCCAGGAATGACCCCGACAAGTTTACTGCCCCAGGGAGCGGCTGCAGCAGGGCTCGATTTCCCGGCGCTTCTTGACCGCCTCATTGAACTGGCCCTTGAGTAACCCGGGGCACTCCGCTGTTAATTGATTTTTTTAATTAAAATGGTATATTACAGCCAATAACATCTCTGGCAAACTATTGATTTAAAAAATCCTGCCGTTGCTAAAAAGAAGGGATTACCAGAACAATGAAAATCTTTCTTCTCTGTTTTGTGCCCCTTTTCGTAGCTGTTGATGCCCTCGGCGTTTTGCCTATATTCATCGGCCTCACCGATGGCCTTTCACCCTCTCAGAAACGCAGGGTCCTCATCCAGTCCCTAATCACTGCAACGGCCGTTGCCTTGATTTTTTTAGCAATCGGCCCTGCCATCCTTCTTGCTCTCAACATAACCGTTTCAGACTTCATGGTGGCTGGGGGGATACTTCTCCTGGTCATTTCCCTGAGCGACCTTCTGACCGGTGAAAAAAGGCAGCGCCTGGTGGATCCTGAAACCCTGGGTGCGGTTCCGCTCGGCGTCCCCATCATTACAGGACCAGCGGTACTTACCACCTCGGTGCTCCTTGCCAATGTGCACGGCATGTCGTTGACAGCCCTTGCCCTGATCAGCAACATAGGAATTGCGGGAGCAATCTTCTGGTTTGCTCAGCCGATCAGGCAATTCCTGGGTAATGCCGGCACAATGATCCTTTCCAAAATTGCGAGCCTTTTCCTGGCCACCATTGCCGTAATGCTCATTCGCAAAGGCATTATTGATATAATTACTGAAGTAGTGAAATAGTTTTACTTTTTTGTTATTTATTGTAATAGGATTTGAATTTGTCAAAGTAAATCAATGTCATAAATCTCACACGGGCAGCTATTATGGACACAATGAAAAAATTACAGGCGGTTGAGGAAAAATTTTTTTTCACTGAGCAGCAGATCCAAGCCATTGCCAGGGCCCTGGCGGATCCAATTTTTGTCATTGATGAATCCGGCAAATACCTGGATGTCATAGGCGGCAGCGACCGGTCAGCCTATCACAGCAGTGATTTTTTCACCGGCAAATATCTCCATGAAGTCCTGCCGGACCTTGCTGAGATCTTTATGCAGACAATATCCGAGGCTCTAGCGGACAACTCCCCGAAAACCATCGAATACCAGCTTGATCCTGCTGAAATTACCGGCTCGTCGCTGGATAGTCCCATGGGGAATCAGTGGTTTGAAGGCAGGGCCTGCCCCATTAAAGACAAAGCAAATGAAGTGCATTCCGTCATCTGGCTGAACTTCAATATTACCGACCGGAAAAACTTTGAAGAACAGCTGCAAGAACTATCTGAAAAAGATGACCTTACTGGCGCCTACAGCAGAAGATACTTCTTCCAGATATTTGCGCACGAGTTTTCCATTGTCAGGAGATCCAGGGCTAAATTATCCGTCCTTCTGGTTGCTATCGACAACTTCCAGGAAATCAAAGACAAATATGGCCAGGACGGCTGCAACACAGTTCTGAAAAGATTTGTGCTGTTCGGTGAGGATAATTTCCGGCAATCTGACCTTTTTGCCCGGTACGAAGGCGAAAAATTCATAGTCATGCTGCCGAACACGCCAACCGTGGGAGCTGCCATCACGGCAGAACGCCTCAGGGCCAGTACAGAGGAGAAGTCTGTTACCCATGACAAGCAAACCATTAAGTTCACCATAAGCATCGGTATCAGTCTGGTCCTGGAAGGCGATACCGAATGCACTGACGTTCTCTCCAGGGCCGACACCGCTCTAAACCTGGCCAGGAAAAATGGAAGCAACAGGATAGAGATGTCTTAACCTGTATTTACTCCTGCCTAATTTTTCTCAATTACTGAAATGTTCCTGAGATAATCAGGTTAGAATCTTTTTTCGAAATAGGGTTCCAGAATTTCAGGCAGATAGATGGATCCGTCATCACGCTGAAAATTCTCCAGTATGGCTGCCAGGGTCCGCCCCACTGCAAGGCCGCTGCCGTTCAGGGTGTGCACCAGTGCACTTTTCTTGCTGTCTCTCGGTCTGTAGCGGACTCCGCCCCTCCTCGCCTGAAAATCGCCAAAGTTGCTGCATGAAGAAATCTCCCTGTACTTGTTCTGGGCCGGCATCCAGACCTCGATGTCATAGGTCTTGGTGGCGGAAAAACCTAGATCACCGGTGCACAAAGTCACAACGCGGTACGGCAGATTCAAGAGCTGCAGCACTTCCTCGGCATCGGCAAGCAATGACTCAAGCTCATCAAAGGAGTCTTCCGGCCGGGTGAACTTCACCAACTCCACCTTGTCGAACTGATGCTGCCTGATGAGCCCCCGGGTATCCTTGCCGTATGATCCCGCCTCGGAGCGAAAACAGGGCGTATACGAGCAGTACTTTACTGGCAGCTCTTTTTCGGCCAGGGTCTCATCCCGGTGGATATTGGTAACAGGCACCTCGGCCGTTGGGATCAGGTAAAGATCCCAGCCGCCTATCCTGAAAAGGTCTTCCTCGAACTTAGGCAGCTGCCCGGTTGCAGTCATGGAGGCAGAGTTGACCATGAATGGAGGCAGCACCTCAAGATAGCCATGTTTCTGGGTATGGAGGTCAAGCATGAAGTTTATCAGGGCCCGCTCCAGCCTGGAACCTAGCCCTTTAAGGAGGGCAAAACGGGCTCCCGACAGCTTCGCTGCCCTTTCAAAGTCAAGGATATCCAGTTTCTCGCCTATCTCCCAGTGAGGTTTAGGCTCAAAGGTAAATTCAGGGATATTACCCCATTTCTTCAGTTCAACATTATCCGTGTCATCCGTGCCTACCGGGACAGAATCATCACACAGGTTAGGGATGCCCATGACAATATCCTGCAGGTTCTCCTTAATGGCAGACACCTCTTTTTCAAGCTCCTTGATGCGTTCTCCTGCCTCGCGCATTCCCAAGATCAGGGATTCGGCATCCTTGTTCTGTTTCTTGAGTTCCGCAATTTCACTCGATACTATCTTGCGGTTGTTGCGCAGACTCTCAAGATCCGCTAGCAGTTCACGCCTTTTAAAATCTACAGCCTCAAACTCTTCTATCCTGGAATCTTCTATGCCGCGCAGTTTTGTCTTCTCTTTGACAAGCTTCAGGTTCTCTCTGGTGAAACGCAACTCAAGCATGATTATCAGCCCTTGTTTTTTTTAAGCGTGATCCGCTCTGTGAAAGTTGATTATTGTCCAGGCAACTACTATTAGTGAAACAGGTTCCTGCTGTCAATCCGTAAATAGGGAATTCGTAAAAAATGGCATGTTGGAGTGATGAGGAAAACATAACTGAAGGGTCCAAGGTAAAACATCAAAAGGTTCAATGGGCATTAGTAAGTAAAAAATTTTTCTAGTTACTGAGCTTTTGAACTTGGATAAGATAATTATAAGTGCCGTCTCACGCAGCCGAGCAGCAAAGCTAAGAGTGGAAAAACATTTTGGCGGAGCGTCAGCGACTTTCCAAAATGTCCGCTCTTTGCGAGCAGCGCAGGGCAGTTGACCAGAGGTCAACCAAGTGATCGGCTGTCTTTTCTTTTTGGTCCTTTTTCTTTTGGACTAGCTGTCAATCGTCGGCAGTAGTATATTTGCCGACAAAGAAAAAGGACTATAAGTAAAGGTCATTTATTTAGGTAAGAACAATACAATAATTCCGTAGAAAACAATTTGACTACCCTTGGAAATAAACAGCAACCTTCTCATATTCCTTTCAGAACTACGCAAGTCAATCAGGCTGCTTGGCGCAGCAGTAATTATCGGCACTGCGGTCCTGTATGTGCTCTCTGCCACAGTGCTGACAGGTCTGCAGAATCACCTTGGTCAGCAACTGGCATTCTTCACCGTGGCCGAACCCTTTCTGGCCCACGTCAAGCTTTCCTTCTTTGTGACCCTGTTTATCCTTATGCCCGGCATCCTCTACTGCCTCTGGATGGCCCTGGGCAAACCCTTCAAACTGGAAGAATTAACCCTGGCCTGGTTTGTTTTTTTCACCACCGTTCTTTTCTACCTCGGGGCAGGATTCTGTTACTTCATAACCCTGCCCTATGGGGTCAAATTCCTCCTCGGTTTCCAGTCCACCCAGCTTAAACCCATGATTTCCATCAGCAGGTTCGTGAACTTCGTCACCATCTTCATCCTGGCCTTCGGCATTATTTTCGAGCTTCCCATCTTCATGGTGTTTGCCGCCAGGGTGGGAATCTGCTCGCGCCGGACCTTTGAGAAGCATCGCCGCTATGCAGTCCTCATCATCAGCATCTTAGCCGCACTCCTGACCCCGACACCGGATGTGGTCAACATGCTGCTCATGGGCGGCCCTTTATACCTGCTTTATGAAGTGGGAATCCTGGTGCTCAGGATGATGAAGATATAAGTGCCTAAAGTGATCTAAAGTGTCGAGTGCCTAAAGTTATTTGTTTTTAAAACTTTAGATCTCTTTAGCTCACTTCTGTCAATCGTCGGCAGTTTTGTATGCCGACAAACTTTATTCAATCCATCTCAACAACCTCATATCCCTCAGCCTGCAGCAATGCTGCCGTCACCCCTATCTTTGGCCCAAGCCCGCACGACGGGCTCCTTGCCTTGAGAAGTAGTTTTACGCCATCATTTTGCCTGGCTATTGTCAGAACCTGCCTGGCACCCCGGATAAAATTTTCAGTTACATCAAGTCCACTCCCGGTGATCACTCTTGCCCGGCCGGCAAGCACATCATGACCGTCACCCCCATCCAGGTCCGCTGCTGTCCGCGGGGTGGAAAGACCGCCCAGCTGTTCCGGGCAGACAGGGATGCAGATACCGCCTTCCACTGCTTTTATACATGCTGCACTTTGAATGATCCTGCCGTCATAGCGTGTTTTAAGCCCCAGCAGGCAGGCACTGACTATATATATTTTCATTTTATTATTATCTTCAAAAATCCAAACAGTTTATGCGCAAATTATTTATAGTCAAATCGGTAGCAATTGCACATGCCCTTCTTCTGTGATATTTTTTAGATTCATACCAGAAAAACAAACCACTCGGAACTCAGGTTTTTAAAATAACCTTTTTGGTAATTCAGCACACGATAGCATGCTTAACAAATTTTCAAGCCGCGAAAAAAAAATGCTGCCCTATATCGGCTTGTTCTTTGCCATAGTCCTTATTCTGTGGATTGTTTTTGCTCCAAACAGAGGCATACTTGCCCTCTACAGGTCTAAAAGTGAAATTGCCAGACTGCAGGCGGATAACAGAAAGCTGGAGGAAGAGAATAAGGCATTGCAGGAGGAAATTAACAGGCTGCAGGATGATCCTGCCTACCTGGAGGAAAAGGCGAGAAAAGAATACGGTCTGCTAAAGGAAAATGAGGTGCTCTATATATTTAAGAAGAAGTGAATTTGTAAGGGTGGCAAATTGGAATAATGGGATGATGAGAAATAAACAGGGCTGCCGGTCTGATACGATCTGACCGGCAGCCCTTATATATTGAAGGAGCCACCTGGCTCCCGTATGTCATGCTCAGGAGAAGCCGGACTTGGATGAACAGCCGGAAAGGGCTCCTGCTGGAGCAGCACTTGAACTGCCTGACAAGCGGCTGGCAAATGTAGATATCTGTTTCTCCACATTCTTGCTTTCGCATTTTTTGCAGACCACCTTGTCAGCATCAGAAATGGATGAAACAAAGGTTTCAAAAACCTTATCACAATCCTTGCAGCGATATTCGTAAATAGGCATTTTCCCTTCTCCTTAATAGTATTCCCGTCAGGGTAGGTTGAATATAAGCACGGCCTCCCCGCGAGTCAACCTTCATATTTCCTTGATGTTTCTTCTGCACAAAAAATCAAGAAAGCACAATATATTTTTTTATATAAAAAATTTTCACGCTTTAAGGTTGCTGCAGACAACGCGGAGACAGAGATAATAATGGCTGAATAATTAATTCCTGGAAGATTTGCGAAATAAGGCTCTAGTATTTTGCAAAAAATAAAAAAGCCTGAATAATTTGCCGCACGAGACTGCTGAAGATGCACGGAAGAGAACATCCAGCTATAGTAAACCTATGCTGGATGTTAGATGACACAGTCAGGTTGAATAGGATCGTGCCGCAAATTATTCAGGCAGTTCGTCGAGCCACCCTGCCTGCTCATCCAACCCGCGCTTGAAGAAACGGCCAACGTCATTCTGGTCCCTGGCCTGCTGATGCTTAAAAAACATCTCTTTCCCCAGGATCCCGAGTATCTCGATTTTTCCATTTTCATGGGACATGACATAACGGAAGCGCTTGCTCAACCCATCCAGCATCCCGCGGGCTTGCGCAACAATCCTGTAACCTTCTGCAAGGGGGATCTGGAAATGATTCTTTACCCTTTTTACAGGCCGGCACTGGAAAACATAGTAGGGATTCACCCCGATGCGCACCAGGTTCCGCTGCAGATCTGCCAGAACTTCCGGGGTATCATTGACGTCTCTCAGCAATACGGTCTGGTTGTTGACCACAACCCCCGACTTTATGACCCTGTGAACCGCCTCGATGGCCTGTTCGGTTATCTCGCGGGGATGGTTGAACTGGGTATGCAGATAAATCCTTCTGTCTTTTTTCGAATAGGCCCTGAACAACTCCGGTAGTTCCGGGTCTTTAAGAATCCGGTCCGGAAAGGTAACCGCCATCCTGGTGCCGAAACGGATATAGTCCAGGTGGTCCAGCCTGCTGAGCTCAGCCAGAAAATGGCCCAGGACATGGGTCGGCAGGATAAGCGAATCCCCGCCTGAGATCAGGACATTGTTCACCTCCGGATGTTTGGCTATGTATTCATAGGCTTCATGAAACCTGCCTATGATCTCATCATTAGATAGCCCTACCATCCTTTTCCTGAAGCAATGTCTGCAGTACATGGAGCAGATATTGGCCGAAAGAAGCAGGACCGTGTTTGTATATTTGTGCTGCAGGCCCGGCAGTATGGTATTTTTTCTTTCCCCGCTGGTATCATAGGATCCATCCAGATCCAATTCATCTAACGAGGGCACTGCCATCTTACGGATCGGGTCATCAGGATCGGAGGGATCAATCAGGGAAAGATAGTAGCGCGGGATACTCATGGGATGCTCATCAATGACCTTCTGCAGTTTCCTCTCCTCAAGGGCATCCAGATCGATATATTCCTTCAATTCCTCAAGGGTGGTTACATTATTATTGAGTTCATCCTGCCACTTTAATTCAACAGAAGCTTCCATAAAACTATCCCTGATAATCTTACAATTTTCAGTATGGTAAGAGTTTGGTCCCCTCAGTGCTTTTGGGACAAAATTAGTATGTGAGACTGAATTTATAAAATCCATCCTGCAGAGTTATCCTATTCTTTTAGCTATAGTGCTTCGTTCTTAGCGGGAATTGAAAATTATACCATAAAATCGCCAAAAGACCAAATTAGCCATTTTTTGTGAAAAATCATTGAACTAGCCACATCCTCGCAGGATAAGCAAAAATCTCGGCTCCCTTTGCAATAAATGATATGGTATGGGATAGTATTATTGTAAAATTTTGTTAAAATTCTGCTCACAGTAATGCAGCTTTTCCCTGACGGTAAAATATGACAAAACAACCCGCTACAGATCTGCTTGAGGAGATCAGCAGACTTCTCCAGTACCATGAATCTTTAGGTATCAAAGAATATCCGCGGACTCAGCTGCTCGAACGTTTTCTTCAGAAACAGGGCAAACCTTTACCATCACAAACGAAAAACTGGCTGCAGAGAACGACAAAAAAAACTTCTAAACCGGCTGAAAGAAAACACTTCTTTGATCCGGGCCTGGTAAAAAAAGTCACACTCCAGGATGTCCGTGATGAGCTCGGCGCCTGTCAACGCTGTCCATTGCACGAAACCAGGAGCAATATTGTTTTCGGTCAGGGGCCTGAAACGGCTAAACTTTTCATTGTTGCCGATGCACCCGGGCAGGAAGATGATCGGCAAACTGCTCCCATTCAGGGTGATGCTGGGGATCTGCTTGAAAAGATGCTGGCTGCAATCGGATTTTCCCGGGAGGATGTTTATATTACGACCCTGGTAAAATGTTTTCCGGGCAGAAATGTTAAACCTGCGGAAAATGAGATAAAAACCTGTCTGCCCTTCCTGTTCCGACAGATTGAGATCATCTGCCCCACTGTCATATGTACGATGGGCCTGCAGTCTGCCCAGACACTGCTTCGCTCCCGCAGATCCTTATTTCAGCTGCGTGGCCGCTTCTATAATTTTAACGACCTCTGCAGCAGTGAACTGGATGATAAAATAATGCTCATGCCCTCCCTGCACCCGGCGCTTCTCCTGGATAATTCAGAACTGAAAAAGGCCAGCTGGCAGGACCTGCAGATGATTCAGAAGAAATTGGCGGAGGTTAAAGAAAAGTGACTAAAGTGATCTAAAGTTTTGAGTGCCTAAAGTTAATTATTGCAAACAGGCAAAGTTATACATCTTTTAGATAACAATTTTTTGTTAAACTTTAGCTCACTTTAAACTTTAGGCACTTGTCACTCCAGTAGAACCTTGACATTCCCATTTTTCTTCCATATTTTTTCGGCAAATTAACAAAAAATATCTCAAAAATTAAAAATTAAAATTCAGGTTTTTATAAAATGTCTACTGATATCATCCAGTTGCGGGAAATAGTTGAAAAGGAGCTTACTGTCTTAAACCGGGTCCGTGAAGAGATCGGCAAGGTCATTGTCGGCCAGACAGCTCTCATTGACAGGCTGCTCATCGCTTTGCTCTGTAACAACCACGTGCTGATCGAAGGGGTGCCCGGTCTGGCCAAGACCCTGACCATAACCACGCTGGCGCAGACGATCCAGGCCTCCTTCCAGCGCATCCAGTTCACGCCCGACCTTTTGCCCGGCGATCTTATCGGAACCCTGATCTACAATCCCAAGACCGGTGATTTTACCACGCGCAAGGGCCCGGTCTTTGCCAACATCATCCTGGCTGACGAGATCAACCGCGCACCTGCCAAAGTGCAGAGTGCTCTGCTTGAAGCCATGCAGGAACGCCAGATCACTATCGGAGATCAAAGTTTTCCACTCGATAACCCATTCATGGTCCTGGCCACCCAGAATCCCATTGAGCAGGAAGGCACATACCCCCTTCCCGAAGCGCAGATTGACCGCTTCATGTTCAAGCTGCTTATCTCCTATCCAAGCAAAGCGGAAGAGCAGCAAATCATGCGGCGGATGGCAGGAACAACTGGAGAAATTCCGGTGAATGCCATCATATCCCCCGCTGATATCAGCCGCATCCGTGACCTGGTTGCTTCAATATACATGGATGAAAAGATCGAGGGCTACATTCTCAACCTGGTGGCGGCAACCCGTGACCCCAGGTTATGCAACCTGGAGATAGGTGACCTAATCCGCTACGGAGCTTCGCCCCGCGGGACAATATTCCTGGCCAATGCAGCCAGGGCCAATGCGCTTCTGAGCGGGCGCGGCTATGTCACCCCCCAGGATGTCAAATCCATTGCCCCTGATATTCTGCGCCACAGGGTTATTGTCACGTATGAGGCAGAGGCTGAAGAAATGACCAGCGATGATATTGTGAGACAGATCCTCGACAATGTTGAAGTACCCTAATGTAAATGAAATTCGAAATCCAAATATCGAAATTCGAAACAATTTCTAATGAACAAAATTTAAAACTTTTAAACGATAACTTCTTCTGCCAACTTCATTTTCGTTTTGATCGTTTGAATATTCGAATTTGTAATTTGTTTCGGATTTCGGATTAAGTGCTTCGGGTTTTATCATCATAATAGATGACATTTCTATTATAAGTCCAATGTTACCAGATACATCATGATCCCCAAGGAACTCATAAAAAAGATCCGCTACATCCAGATCTACACCAGCAAGGCGGTCAACGATGTCCTGGCCGGAGAATATCACAGTGTTTTCAAAGGCCAGGGCATGGAGTTTGATGAAGTGCGTGCCTACCATCCAGGCGACGACATCCGCACCATAGACTGGAATGTCACGGCGCGCACCGGACACCCTTACGTGAAACGCTACGTTGAGGAGCGCGAGATCACGGTTTTTTTCCTTGTCGATCTTTCTGCCTCCGGCGCTTTTGGCAGTCGGGAAAAACTCAAGAATGAGATTGCTGCAGAATTCTGCGCCCTGCTTGCCTTTTCAGCCATCAGGAACAATGACAAGGTGGGCCTCATCGTTTTCACCGACACCATTGAACTGTTCATTCCGCCAGCCAAGGGCACCTCGCATGTCCTCCGCCTGATCCGCGAGCTGCTTTATTTTGATGCCAGCAAAAAGCAGCAAGGCACCGGGACCGACATTGCACTTGCCCTTGATTACCTGGGCAGGGTACTGCATAAACGAGGGGTGGTCTTCCTGGTATCTGACTTTCTTGATCAGGATTTTGAAAAATCCCTTGGTGTTCTTGCCCGCAGGCACGATCTTGTTGCCGTAACCGTCACGGACCCCTGCGAGTATGCCCTGCCGGATGTGGGACTGCTGGAGATCCTGGATGCAGAAACAGGCGAGACAGTGCTTGTTGACTCAGGGAGCAGGGAAGTCCGAAACCGCTATGAACAGCTAGCCAGAGAGAAAAACGAAAAGCTGAGCAGCCTCTTTAAATCAACCGGTGTTGACCATATCCAGCTTTTCACAGACCGTGACTACGTTCTTGACCTGGTGAAGTTTTTCCGCAAGCGGGTGAAGAAGTAAAAACAGGGTCCAGGGTTTCCAGGGGCAAAATAATTCAAAATTTTACCCATCACTCCAACACTCCATTTTTTCCTCGAAACCTTGACTCCTTGAAACCTATTCACATTCTTTCCTTGTGAAATCTCACAATTCTCTTATATTTTTTATAGGATCGACTAAGGCATTCTATACCCATTAACTCCTGGAGGGGAAAAATGAAGAGGTTGGCAATCCTTGCTATCGCACTGCTTGCAACGTTTCTATTGTTCAACAACAGTTATGGAAGAACTTTTTACAGGACATTTGAGGTGGTTGAGATCCAACCTGACGGTATCGTACTCCAGGATTTTGAAGGCAGCCGACTACTTGTGGACAAGGCCCCGAATGGACTTAAAGTGGGTGATATTGTCAGGTATGATACGGTCAGAAACGTGTTAAAAATATCGCCCTGGCAGCCTGCAAAAGTAATCAATATGACCGACAGAACTGTTACCCTGCAGCTTAACAACGATGATTATATTGAAATTAATATGCGAAGCAGCTATCAAAATCAATTTCAAGTGGGCGACACAATTCAGTATAAAGCTTCTTCCGGCCAGATAAAGAAAAGTGATTTGGGGGAGCTTAAAGAATAGCGGCCTCTAAGGTTTAAGGCTAATGGATGGCAATGAAAGGCAGGGTCTCCAAAAACCCTGCCTTTCTTTATTTGCAGCTCCATACCATGCTTACCTTTACATGAAACTTCTCATAAGATGATTGCCAGAATCTGTGCAACACCTTATGGTTACAATATAACCTTGTAATTTCCAGTAATCTTGGAGCAATACATGGGCAAGGGTTCAAAAAAACTATACTGGGCCGGTGCAGGTGCGGCGTTACTGGTGCTGCTGCTTCTTGCCCTGGCAGTTACAATGCCCGGGATTGTGGATTCGGCCTGGCTGAAGAAAACAATCCAGACAGAAGTTGCCAAACAGGTTAAAGGTGACTTTGACTTCCGGAAAGCTGAATTATCCATTCTGCCTCACCCTGCCGTATCACTGCTGCAGGTCAGTCTTTCCATCCCTGATACAGCTACGGTCAACCTTGACACCCTCAAGATATATCCCAGGCTGATTCCGCTGCTGGTGGGCCGTATTGAACTTTCCAAAGTTATGATCGATAGACCGGATTTTTCGCTGCCGCTTCCGGGGAAAGAAGAGAAAGAGCTTGAAGAGGAGAAAGCTTTCACCTTTTCAGAAGCGCTGAACAATGCTTCCGCAAAACTAAGCCCGATACTTGCAGCAGTACAGGGCCTGAAAGTAGGCATACATAAAGGTACTCTGCGTCTTTTTGCTGGAAATGATGAGGTATTCCTGTTTGAGAATATAAACGGCTCTTTTGCTGCCTCCACCAATAGCCTAACCGCTACTGTTAGCTGCGGATCCAATATCTGGGCCACCATGGAACTACAGGCCACACTTGTACCAGGCGCCAAAGAGGGAAAGGGAAAAATCTCCCTTGATAGCATAAACGGCAAGGTCCTGACTGATTATTTCCTGCCAAACAAGTCTGCCCTTCTGGGGGGATCATTTTCCACCCTGCAGGCAGCTTTTTCGGTCAGCCCAGAAACCGGACTTAGTGCCGATATCAAGAGTTCAGCATCCTCATTTACCGCCCTCCATGCAGAAAAAAAGCTCACCGCGAAAGCAGAGAACTTCAAAGGCAGCATACACTATTCAGATCAAAGCAGCGCCATAACGGTTGACGACCTCACTCTCTCTTATCCCCGGGTCCAACTGAGCGGTTCATTCAATGTTGACAATACTGTTCCAGATGTCAAGCTGGACATAAAATTGCAAAACGCAGAAATAGGCGACGTTCACGAAGTATTGCCTGTTTTTATTAAGGCCCTTTACGGCGACCTGCCTGTCCTTCATGATATTTTTGATATTGTCAGAGGTGGCGATATCTCCCAGGCAAGTTTCCACGTAGAAGGAAAATCTTTCGAAGACCTGGCAGAATTCGAATCCATGGCCATACAGGGTCACATTGCGGACTCTGATATTACACTTTCAGATCTCGGCATGAACCTGCGAGGCGTCACCGGTGATATCACCATTGTCCAGGGCATACTTGAAGGCAAAAATCTCCAGGCCAGGCTTGGGAACTCAACCGGCTCGGGCGGCACTCTGAAATTAGGCCTGCTGCAGAAAGAATCAACCCCGTTTCACCTTGACCTGGACCTCACTGCTGATCTTTCAGAGGTCCCGCCGCTCCTGAGAAAACTGGTGCCGGAAAAACAAATACTTGAGTCTCTCTCACTTATTGAAACAATTGAAGGCACGGGACAGGGCAGGCTGATCCTGGGTGAAAATCTTGAATCGCTGTCCACACGCGTTGAAATGAATAACATATCACTTCAAGCCAAATACAAGCCAATCCCATATCCTATTGCAATTGACGGCGGCCGCTTCCTTTTTGCTGACCTGAAGACCGAATCACTTGATCTGCAGGGCAAAATCGGCAGATCAACTTTCTCCAATTATTCATCACGCATGAACTTTAAAGGCGAGCCCGAAATCGAGATAGAATCCGGCTCCTTTCATCTGGTGCTGGATGAGATCTTCCCCTGGCTTGCAGCAGATAAAAGGCTGAAAGAAGAACTGCAGGCTATAAAAAATATCACCGGCCTGGCCGAAGTTGCCGTCAAAAGCGTCATGGGACCGCTGCTGCAGCCGGCCAACCTGCAATATGATCTGCAATGCAGATTGAAAAACGTTATTCTGACAAGAACTCTGCTTCCCGGCCCCCTTACCATTACAACCGGCCAGGCAAACATTCTACCTGACAGAATCACCTTTGAAAACCTGCAGGCCGATTTGCTTGACAGTTCCCTGACCTACTCCGGGGTGCTGCAAAATTTCCTCACAGGCAATACAAAGGCTGAGATCATTGTGACAAACGCCGAAATTGGTAGCAGGGTCAACACCTGGTTCGCAGAACAAATCAAGTCTCCCAAAGAGTACCAGTTCAGGACGCCCCTGCTGATTTCCCGGGCGCATGCAAAATGGATCAGGGAAGAACTGCTTGACCTGCAAGGAGACTTTTCCATCAAAAACGGGCCGATCTTTTCTGTTGATATCATGCTGAATCCTGATGAGCTGATCCTGAGAAGCCTTTCCCTCAAAAACGGCGATGACCGGGCCAGAATTGCGCTGGACTTGAAAAAAAGAGGCATCGGTGCGGAGTTTCAGGGCAGCCTTTCAAAGAAGACAATTGATGCGATCCTGTTGCATAATGATGCCTTCCCGGATGCCTGGGTCAAGGGGGATATGAAGTTTCATTTTGATGCGGATACTCCTGACAGATCGGTTGCATCCGGCACCCTTGACGGCGGCGACTTCATCTTTCCCTTGAAACTGGCCAAGCCTCTCCTGCTTGACAGTTTCTCCCTTTTTGCCTCTGACAAAACAATCACACTCAATGCATCCCAGGCTGTTTTTGCAGGCAGAAACTACACCGTAAACGGTGCTGCATCTTTAGACCGTGAACGTTTGTCCATGGATTTTGATGTCAGGACCGATACAGTTGAACTGGATAAAATTCTTGAGGCTATACCGGGAAATAATGAAGAAGAAACAGAAAAGGGAAAAAGAGTAGGAAAATACCGGGACCTTGGTGTTTATGCTCAGGTCAACTTCAATGCAGACTCCCTGCTCTACAAGGGCTATACCTGGAAACCTTTCAAATCTATCATAACCTATGAAAACAGTTCCCTTGGCATCGAGGTTCTGGAAGCTGAATTATGCCATTTATCCACACCCGGCAAAATCTCCTTCCACCAGGGACAGATAGCCCTGGATTTTCAAATGGAAGCTGAGGGCCAGGAACTCAAAGAGGTCCTGATCTGCCTGGAAGGAGGTGAACAGCAGATGACAGGCACCCTGAACCTGAAAGGGAATATCTCCGGAGAGGGCACCAGGGACACCCTGGTCAACTCGCTGGCAGGAACCCTGCAATACAGTTCAAAAGACGGCTATATTTACCAGGATGCCCACCTGGCAAAACTGCTGTATGTCCTGAACGTGACCAATTTGTTCCAGGGCAAGATCCCTGACCTGGCTGATACAGGATTTCATTATGATTCGCTTATTGTCAAGGGCACTATGGAGAAGGGGGTTCTCACTATAACGCCGGCAAGGCTCGATGCACCGATCATGGAGATCTCAGCCTACGGGACCATTCACATCCCGGATGAAAAGGTGAACCTGCAGGTCCTGGTTGCGCCGTTGCAAACTATAAATAAACTCCAGAAGCTGCTGCCCATGATAAGTAAAATAGTTCCCGAGAGCCTGATTGCCGTGCCGGTCGAAGTAAAAGGTGACTTTTCTGACATCAAGGTCAGAACCTTATCCATGTCAGCCATCAGCAAGAATGTTTTCGGTGTCATGGTTGATGCCCTGTCAACACCGGTGCGCGTGCTGGAAGACACTTCCGGAGAGGCAAAGTAAAAAAAAAATCCGCGCCGGACAGACGCGGATTTTTTAATTTGTTTATATGCAGAAAACCCTAGCGCACAATCTTTGTATACTTGGAGCCTTCCAGGGTCAGGTTGTACATCAGCCCCTTGTTGCCGAAGACAAAGCCGACAATCGGGTCCTTGATATTGGTGGTATCAATAGAGCCGCCCGTACCCAGTTCAACCAGGGCAACGGAGCCGTCAACTCCGGCCTCCCAGCCACTGCTCCCCCGAAATTTTTTCAGGGCATCTTCCTGCATGAATACAAGGATAACCCTTTTTGACTGGGCCCCGAGCTGAAAGCCTATGGAGGCTGCTGCCGTGCTGTAATAATCAACGGTCTTGCCGCTGATGCGCAGCGCACCTTCACCGTATTCACCCCCGACACCTATACCGGCTTTCAACACACTGGGAAAAACAAGAACACCCTTGGCACCTGCCAGAAACTCTTTGCCACCCTTGACATCCTTTTCAAACTGTTCAAGAGCCACGTCAACACTGATGTCGATCTCCTTGGCGGATTTTGCCATTGCCGAGCTTAAACCGACAACAAGTGAAAGACTCAGAAACAGCACCCCTGCCAAAAATAAAATATTCCTTTTCATTTGAAGCTCCTCCTGTTGAGATTGATGATAGCTAAAATCACACTTCAAAATAAAAACTGAATAGCATCCCGGCTTTCTTGCAAAATTGTGTAAGTTAACTATATATACCAGGTGCCATTTACACAAGACCAAATATCTGCAGCCAGAGAGATTTCCGTGAGAAGACGGACGCATAAAATTGCTCCAGTTTTTTACCTTGCATCAATTCTGATCTGGATGTTTGTGTTTGCGAATACAGTACAGGCTGTGTCTTTCTTCGACCAGTTCATGGACCCGCACGACTCCAAATTCGATGTCAGCCAGTGGGTCCTGGATAAAAAAGGGGTTCTGCCCGTTCCCATCATCATCACGGAACCTGCCGTGGGCTATGGCGCAGGGGCGGCACTGCTGTTTTTTCATGCGAAAAAAGACGAACAATTCCTGGAGCGAGCTGAACAGGCTTCTCAAAAAAGATCTGAAGAGGACAAACCTTCACTACCGCCCAGCATTTCAGGCTTGGTCGGACTTGGCACGGAAAACGGCACCTGGGCAGCCGGCGGCTTTCACTTCGGATCCTGGAAGCAGGACAGCATTCGCTATACAGGTGGGATCATATACCCGTCTGTCAATCTGACATTCTTCGGCAGTGGTGGCAGTAACAACCCTTTAGTGCAGCGGGGCCTGGACTACAACCTGGAAGGCTGGTTCCTTTTCCAGGAACTAATGTTCAGAATAAAGAACTCAAATTTTTTCCTCGGCCCCAGATTTATCTACTATAACGCTGACAGTACCTTTGACCTGAGACTGCCTATTGAGGGTCTTGATCCCTGGCAGTTCAATATTAAAAGTTACGGGATTGGCCTGGAGATGGCTTATGATTCCAGGGACAATATCTTCACGCCAAACAGCGGTATCCGTGCTGATATTTCAAGCATGCATTTCAATGTGGACAGCGATATATCCGGCTCCAGGGACTACCGGATGACTGACGCTGCCGGCAAATTCTACTGGCGGCTCTTCTCTGATATTGTCCTTGGCTGGCGGCTGCACGGCGGCTTCGGTTCTGGTGACGTCCCCTTTTATGCCCTGCCCTTTATCGATCTGCGCGGCATCCCGGCCATGCGCTACCAGGGAGAAAATGTCCTGGTCACGGAGTTCGAGACCAGGTGGAATGTAAATGAACGCTGGGCCTTGATTTTTTTCGGCGGTGTCGGCCGCACGGCCGATTCATTGAGCGATTTCAGGAACAGTGAGGACCGATGGGCCGGCGGCACCGGCTTCCGCTACCTGATAGCCCGTGTGCTCGGCATGTATACCGGCATTGATATTGCCAGGGGGCCGGAGGACTGGGCCTTTTACATCCAGGTGGGCTCGGCTTGGCATTAAGAAAAGTTTCAAGTGACTAAAGTTAAAAGTGATCTAAAGTTGAAGTGCAGGAATATAAATACGCAAAAAAAGAATTTAGCCCGATTCTGGATGCTTGAATATTTTAATAACTTTAGGCACTCGAAACTTTAGTCACTTTAGTCACTTAATTGCTTTATTCTTCTCCTTCAACCTGTCAATGGCCCGGCTTGACTGCTCGGGATAATCCTCAGGAAAGTACCAGACCCTGCCCCCCTTTTCCCCTTCGTACTCGGCCAGGCCCCGTTCCGCCGGACGTGCCTGGAACAGGAACAGGACAAGCACATCGGTGCTGACCCAGGGATGGGAATACCAGAAGCTGTGGGATCCCCTGCTCATGTCAGGGATGGTTTCCGAGGTGATCCAGAGAATATCGAGCGGCATCTTTCGTGAAGCATCGATGACCCACCGGGTTTCCTCAGCGTTTAATTCATCCGGATCAGGTCTGCCGGCCCGTGAAACCTTATGGTGCCTGGCGGCAAATTTCAGCACGGAATCATCGGGATTTAGAGCCAGTGTAACATGGTTGGGCAGGTCAATATAGGTTGCCAGGTTCTCAAGGAAAACCCTGAAATCCACATCAGGGGCGGCAAAGTAGATTTCGCCCAACCGCAACTGCTGTTTTAACTCCTCTAAGTTTTCTCCTGCATGGTTCTTCCGCAAGAGAGCTAATGCCGGGCTCAGCACCTGTGCCCCTGCGCTGTACGCCAGTATATCAATGTTACGCGCAGTGCTGTAACGGCCCAGAATTTCCAGCAGCCGGGCAAAAACAGGCACGGTCCTGCGGGCATTGTTTACATCAACGGCATAGCGCAGCAGGCTTGCGGCCGAAGGCCAGGAGTAGAACAGCACCACGGAATTCCTGCCCGTAAAGTGATGCAGCTGGGCTGCTTGAGCGCTGGCCCGGTAGAAATTATTATTGGCGCCATGCACATAAATGATAAGGTCCTTATCCAGGGTGCCGTCAAGGGCCTGGTTCAGCTTTTCAAAAAATAACCCGGCCTCTGGAGAAAGTTCATCAATGGGATTGTCAGAATCCAGTTCCGCCAGCTCTTTGGTGACTTCCAGTTCCAGGGCAATATCGCCTTTACGCTTGTTGACAGTGGACAGGCCGTAAATATCAATCCAGTTGTCTTTTTCAGAACCGATCCTGACCTGTGCGGCTCCGAGACGCAGATTTCTGTCAAACAGCGTTACGTACTTCCTGTCATCATCAGAGCCGACCCCCTTGCGGTTGGTGGCATAGGCAACTATGACGCGGTTAGTCTGATCCTGATCAGGATTGACGGCAAAGGGGTCATGCTTCCCTGTCTGCAAAGCTGCAGGTGTCGGCATCAGGTATACTTTCGGTTGGCAGCCGACCGTAAAGGTCAGCAATACCAGCAAGAGGCAACCCCTACCTGCCAGTTTCACAGCTTTTGCCCAGTCCATTACCGCAGTATCATTCCTATCCGTCTGTCTTCAATCATTACCTCGGCGTGCAGGCTCCAAAGATAATAAAGGCTTCGTTTTCGCCAGAAGCAGAAAATACAAGCCTGCCCGTGTCCTGTGTTATTGCTATGGACCAGGCCAGCCCGTCGCGCACATTTTCAATGCCGTCATCCGCACCCTGCAGGAACAATTTTCCGTCCAAAAACTCCATGGTTTTGATCTTGCTGGTCCGTTTGTTTTCTGATTCGGTGACTCCCGCAAGTTCTTTGACCGAAAAATCGATCTGGAAAAAACTGGGCAAATTGACGTTTGCAGCCATGGCCTGTTCGCAGCTGCCGCCGGGGGTGCATTCTATAACCAGCTGCGGGGCGCAGAGCAGATTCTGCGAGCCGTCAAAGGAACCGGCGTCAACAGAATAAGGCAGGGAGACCGCACATACTATTACAGCAGCAATCAATAACAATGTTTTACTCTTTTGCATGACTCAACCTCCCTATTTCACTGTATAGCCCCGGCCTTCAAGGCAGGCGCCGTAGGCACGGTTATAGTTATTGCGCTGGTTTGCATAATTGGCACTCTGTTCCTGGGCCCACTGTTGCTGCTGCTGTTCCTGCCGCATCTGCTGGTCCCGGCGCCGCATGCCACCGAAAAGGGCACCGGAGGCGGCACCTATGGCTGCACCCTTTCCTGCATCACCTGCAATGGCCCCTACTGCCAGGCCGGCAACTGCACCTCCGGCCGCCCCCCTTACTGCACCTCCCTGGGGTGCTTCCTGTCCTGGTGGGGGCGCAGTGGCTGTCGGTACCTGCATGGGATCAAAGCCTGTCTGGCCTTTGGCCCAGTTGTAGCATTCAAATTTATCTTTCTCCTGCTGCTCAGCACTCTGCCCCTGGTTGGGATAGATGATCGGGTCCTGGGCAAAAACAGGCGGAACAGTCAACAGGACCACAATAAAACAGGCAAGAACACACTGCAGTTTATTCATTTCTATACCTCCATGCTTTAAATTCAGAATTTTGAATTCAGAATTTTGAATTAATTATTACAGCCAGTCCGTCAGGAGAAATCCCGCCCCGAGTGTACTTGCCGAAGCATTGTAATCGAGCAGGCATTGGCCGTAGCCGTTAAAGTACTGCACATAGCCTTTTATCCTGTCCGTGCCGGGCAGAGGGAATGACCAGTCAAGCTGGATTGCGCCCCGGTTCTCATCAAGATCAAGATTATTACGCCACATGATGCCCAGGGTGTGTTTTTCCCATTTATAGACCGAACGCAATTCAAAATTGCCCAGGTAATCCTCGATATCCGGGTTATTGTCATCCTCCTCATCTTCAGGGATGCGGTACCAGACTTTTAAGCCGGTGGCAAAGTTGCCCTTGTTAAAAATAAAGGTTGCGTAAACTCTGTTCCAGCTCCTTGAAACCGGGTCTTCCCGGCCATTTGACTGGTGTGCGATACCGATAATATTAAACCTGTTGGTAAAGCCGAATATCTTCCAGTCATTATCAAGTGAAAGGAATGCCTCCGGTTCATAGTTCGTGTCCCGGAACGGGCTTGAGATGTCCTTGTTGTACAGCTGCCACATGGCAAGCTGGGTGTAAGCAAAAAACAGGTCGCCGTTGGTCCTTTTCTGAAAAAGATTCTCCCACAGCATGAACTTGAAGCTTATCTGGAATTTCACTTCCGTCCTGTTCAGATCAACATCTTTACCCGCATAATCCTCCCATGGCTGCTCGTTCATGGAACTGAAGTTATAATTCCCCAGTAATATATAATTCGGCCTGTGGGGCATGATTGTCCACAGGTTTCTAATAGAACGGTCTTCATCCTCTATTCGCTTCTCAAGGGCCGTTTCCTCAACTTTGACAACACTGACCTCCGGTTCTGCAGCAATTCCAGGTTTTGCCAGCGCCTCTTCACAGGCTGCCTTTAACTGGCCAATCGTTGTTGCATCATCTGCCTTCTGCATGGCATTAATAAGGCACTCCTGCATGGCTGCTTCCATCTCTTCTGCTAAGGCAACCGAGCTTATTCCATTCAGAAGGGGAACAACCAGAAACAAAACTACAAATTGCACGAACCTTTTTCCTTCCAACTTATTTGCCTCTTTTAAATCCAGAAGGGGGAGGACCTGTGATTCTGTAAAATACCGTTACCTTACTTCGGGAACAGAAACTGCAGCTGCACCCGGAGCTGCCAGTCCGGACCATTGGTAGGTTTTTCAACATTGTAGTAAGCTTGCGCGGATGCATTCAAGGGCTGTTTGCCGATTTTGAAAATCTTGCCGACACCGCCCCCAAACGGCACGGTCCATTCCTCACCGCTGGGGGCCTCCCAGTTGGCCGAGATGATCGGCGCGCTTATCAAGTACCAACCGTTTTCCAGGTTGTAGTTGATGAAATACTGCCAGGTGAAGAGATTGACATCCTGGTCACCGGAACCGGCAAAGGACCAGACGTTGCTGAACAGGGAACCGATAACCCAGTTCCCGGGCATGGCCAGGACAACCAGCGATGGACCGGCACCCCACTTGTCCGTTCCCAGCACGTCATCGGTGGCTGTGGGAATAAGCAATACAGGACCAATGCCCCAGATAACCTTTCCCGGTTTATTGGGGGATAAAAATGCGGTAAAGGTCGTGTCGCCGAGACCGAAAGTCACTTCAGAATCCTGACCCCAGGGACCAGAGCCCCTGTCCGGCTGCCACATCAGAGGGAAAATTGTCCTGGTGATCAGGTTCCATTTCTCATTAAGCGAGACCGGCCAGACCGGCTGGATATTGAGGATATTCTGGATATCGTCATCCGGCCCTATGCCGAAATTGGTGTTATTCTGAAACGGCAGGCTGATCATGTTCGCGACCGGGTTCTGAGCCGCCTTGGCCAGCTCCGCTGTGCTCTGCTCAGCTGCCTCTGCGCAGCTAAGAGAAAGGAGAAAAATAAGAAAAAATATCAGAACTGTTTTTTTTGACACAATATACTTCCTCTAACAAAATCTTCTCAAATACTCCCGCCTCTTCTTCTTTCAATCACCCGGGAACAGCGGCCGGCCGCCATTGTACTTCTCGTACTTCTTACGGTTCTCTTTAGCCCGTTCCTTGGCAGTGGCCCATTTTTCAAATTTCCTGCCCGTAAATTCCTTTTTGACGAAACGCTTCTTGCCGTCGTCACCAATAATGTAGAGTCTGCCGTCGTTCTGGAATATATAAATGGCGGTAAGGTCGCGGCGCTCAGGTCCGGTCAGCACTTCCGGAACCTGGTTGTCCAGGACATACACCGGGGAAGCATCATTTTCCTTGTAGATCAGCACCATGTGCCGCTCCTTTTCACGGGTCTCCACATAGGCAAATCCCAGGGCATCATCCGGTATGCCCAGCAACCGCAGCATGGCATACTTGGCTATGGCAATATCCTCGCAGTCGCCCCCGAATGTTGTCAGGGTTTCAAAGGGGGTGGCCCAGTAGTCCTCGCGCTTCCAGATGTCCGGGTCGGCAATCCATGGGATGTTGTTCAACGTATCATTGGTCAGCCTGAGCTTTTCCATGACCGGCTTGTCATGGTTGGCGAGCATGATCTCAAATATCTTGCGCAGCCTTTTTTCCGCCTGCGGACCATATTCTTTCCCGACCTGCACATAGACTTCATCCTCCCACGGTTCGAAGATATGGGTGGCGGATGCGGAAAAAACGAAGAAAAGAGAAAGGATCACCAAGAGAATAAAAGTTTTTGAATTAGCGTGACTGGGAAGCGTCTGCATCGGGAGTCTCCTGATAAATATCTTAATAAGTTGAAGTAATGTTTTTTATCCAGCACTCCACTACTCCAACACTCCATTTCCCCAGTTTTTTTGTTTTCCCTTAAACTCTTCAGTCTTCAGCCTATAAACCTAAAACCGCAATATCCCGTACGCCTGTACGCCGTGGTATTTGTAGACTATATCGGATCTTAGCTCTCCGTCGTCTGCTGTGACGTCAATCCGGAAAGAATCATATCCCACACCGAGTCCAAATGTCCTGGTAAACTGGTACTCCAGCTTGGCACCCAGGTTTAACAGCTTGCCGTCTATATCAGCCACGCTCAACTGGAAATAACCGCCCTTGACTATGGCCAGCCATTTTGGAGTGATGTAATATTCAAAGGCCAGGCCCAGGTGCGGCAGCGGTCCGTTGAAATCCGTGCTTTCAAAAAACTCGTCAAATTCCGTTTCACCTATTGCCAGTTTACCGGCAGCAGAGAATTTGAAATCAACCCAGTAGGCGCCAATAAGTCCCGATATCTCCCATTTTTCTCCCTGGTAGAAGGAATACAGGTAATCTATGGTATAAAAGCCAAGGTTCAACTCACTGTTAACCTGGGCACCGATGGGGAAAACCTCGTCACCGATCTCGATCTCATCATCCAGGGTTCTGCTGCCATCCCGGTTGAACTGGTAGAACCCGAACCCCAGACGGTGACGCTTGAAAAAACGCCAGTAGCCGTCCAGGCGCCAGATTGTATCACTGTTGCTGAAGCCCAGTTTATCTTCCAGGTCCAGTTCATCACCGATATCAATGCCATTGATCTGCAGCTCCGTATCAATGGACGGAAAGTAGCCGCCCAACTCGAATTTCCACTTATCCTGACCAGGGCCCCATCCTTCATCCTCAGCCTGGGCAGATCCCGGCATTATCAGCCCGGTTGCAATTGCTGAAAAAAACAGGAATAAAAACCCAATCAGTAGATAATCAACAAGTCCCGAGTAACTCTTATTACTCCCATTGCTTAGCATCCCGCTTCTCCTTTCTCACATGGTTTGTCAGAATTCTTAAAACGCAGCTCAACATTTTATATCCGAAAATATACTTGCTATTTAGCAAAACCTTTCATCTTGAGCAAGCATATTACACATCATTTTTCCTCTCAGGAGACATTTGATCTTCAATATACATTTTCCGGCTGGGAAGGGCCAGGCGCGCCCCGGCCTTTTCAACTATAACCATGATCGCCAGGTTCAGTTCCTCGGCGATTTTCTTGTATTTGCCGTAGTCGCCCGTGCCAACGTAGGAAAACACGTCGATGTTATGAGAATAATCGCCGATCTCAGTAAAATATACCTGGATCGGCTCATCGAGGACTTCCGGGTGTTCCTGGAGAATTTTTTTAATATTGGTGACGATCTCTTCAATCTGCTCTTTGCTTGTTTCATAGGGCAGCTTGATCTTAGGGTGAAACCAGACCCTTTCACGCAGGGTATAGTTTTCCAGGTGCAACTTGGAAAACTCTCCATTGGGAACAGATATAATTGTATTGTCAAGGGTTCGGACTCTGGTTGCCCGCACACCGATCTCCTCAATTATCCCGAAGCTGTTGCCGAATTTGCAGACATCTCCAACGCGGACCGGCTGCGAAATGAGGAGGATAACCGTACCGATAATGTCCGCAAAAATTGCCTGGGCTGCAAGGGCTATGGCGATACCGCCAACGCCCAGCCCAGCCATCAGGGTTGTCACCCGGAAACCGATATTATCCAGCCAGATAAGTACGGCGGTTAAAATAATTATTATTCTGACAATTTTTTTCAGGGGACGCAGAAGGACTATAGCCCCTTCCTTGTCTTTTTCCTGAAACCTCTGGACCTGGTATTCAATATAAAAATCAAAAAGCCTGACAATTACCCATGCAGAAGCAATAATAAACAGGGTTGATGCCTGCATTATCTTCTGCATGGTCACGGTAGGACTGAGCAACTCTTTCATCAGGCCTAGTATCAGAACCCAGAGCATAAAACGCAAAGGACCCTTAACGAACCTGGTTACCTGGGGTCTTTTTTCCTTTCTGTTAATGAAAAAAACTGCCAGCCAGGTCAGGGGGAGGAGTATAAGATAGACGAAAGCCATGAGTATTACAACACCTACCCACTGCCATAAATAGGCGCCAAAAACTTCCAGGTCCGGGATAAGACCTGAAAGGAAATCACCGAACGGTCCAAAGCTCGCCAGTTCATACATTTCAGGTATCTTGGCCACAGTTGCATTGGAAACCTTCCAGATATGCACCCCGTCGCCTCTTGGGACACGCTGCAGAAGCAGGGTATAGGTCTTTTTATCCGTTTCAATCTGTCCCAGAAGGTCACGGTATGACGGAAGGCCGTCGTTCTGATGACCATCGGGGTGATTGCTGAGCAAGGACAGATCAATCCACAGGCCCCGATCAAGGATGATTTTAAGTTCCCGGGCCAGATCCTCGCCTGGCTTCTCCCTGATATTTCTTGGCAGGTTGCGAAGATCAAGGTACTCGGCAGCACTTGCAAAATCTCCCTCCCTGGCAGCATCAAGGAACCGTTTCATACTGGTTCGGGGCACACCGCGCTCAAACTCGTCTTCAGGACCCAAAACCATCATTGTTGGGGCCGGGGTCTGTTGCTTTTCAGCTGGTATCTGCTCTTCTGCATAGCAGACCGCGTGTACAGTAAACAGAAAATGCAGCAGGAAAATTGTTAGGCAAAGAGATACAAAACAAAATTTCTTTCTGGAAAACCCCGAAATGGTTGCTGGCATGGCTACCCCTGAAGTCTGGTTATCTATTGGAGAATTTTCAGCACTATACTATTCTTCCAGGTTTCTTCAAGAACTAGATGGGGGATATTTATCATGAAAGAGATTTAATGAACGCTTAGAGATTAAAATAAAAGACTGATGGCTACTGAAGTCTCAAGATGGAAGGTAACAGCTTAAATCCTAAACTCAAATATCGAGATCCTGAACAAATTCTAATTTTATATTCTAATGCCCAATAGACCAGCATATCAATAAATGATTTTTGTTTGGGACTTTAATAAATTCATGTCATTAAATATTGTTTAACATATAAGAATTAGAATTTCGAAATTGTATTTCAGCAAAACTTCTTCGGGCTCCTGCCTATTCACCTTCGGTCTAATTCCTTTCGGCCTTCTCCCTAAAAATGCCAGATCCCGTAGACCTGGACTGCACTGTACTTATAGTCCAGATGTGATATTCTTGTTTCCCTGTCCCTCTCCACATCAACATCAAAATATGTGTATCCTGCACCGACCCCGAAATTCTTGTGGAAGAGATATTCCAGGTTGGCACTGCATTGAAAAAGGGAACCGTCCCAATCACCAATTGCAATGGTAAATAAACTGGCGCTGATGATAGTGCGCCACTTTGGTGAAAAATAATATTCAGCAGAAAGGCCAAACAGGGGAATTGGCAACTCGAGGCTTTCTTCTTTTGTGATCTCTTTTTCCGCCTCGACTTCACCGCTTATCGTACCAATCCCTTTGACTGTAAAAGATGTAGTAAGATAGTAAAATCCCAGTGAACCGGAAAGCTCCCATTTCTCCCCCTGGAAAAACGAGTACCCGTAGCTGGCAAAAACAAAGTCTATATCCCAGTTGGATTTAAGCTCTGCCCCCACCACATAGGTAGTATCATCAATCACAATTTCTTTATCAATGGCAGCCGAAGTATTACGGTCAAAACCATAGTAGCCAAAGTAGAGCCTATGTTTCTTAGCAAAGCGCCAATATCCCCCCAAAACCCCCAGGGTGACATCTTCGTCAAATCCCAGGTCGTCTTCAAGGTCAATTATGGTGCCTGTCCCCAGGGTTTTGCTGTTGATTCGCAGCTGACTGTCTATGGCTGGGAGAAAGACCCCAGCAGCGAGTTTGAATGTATCCTTGCCAACGGGCGACTCCTCTGAGGCCAAAGCCGAAACAGCGCTTAAAAGCAACCCTGCCAGAAGCACCGGAACTGCTGCATACCTTCGCAAATTACCCCTATACATTTCCTTCCTCCTTTCTCAATAAAGCATCAGAAAATTAATAACCTTGTATAGTTAAGTGTGTGCTATCATATACTCCGAAACACTGGAATTACAATGACTAATCCCCCTTATTTGACTTTTGCTTTCTTTTTCTTTTCCACCATCTCCGGAGTGGTTTTCCAGCGGTTGTGCATCCAGACCCACTGGGTCGGGTACATTTTGATATATTTTTCAATCACCCCATGGAATCGCCTGGTATTCTCCTCCATGTCCTGCCTGCGGTTGCCGGTCATGACCAGGGGGATCTCCTTTTCGATAATAAACTCATAGGTATTGTCAGGCTTTTTCAGGTAAAACATGGGCAGCACCGGGGCGCCAGAGTCCATGGCCAGCATGGCCGCACCTATGGGGGTATAGGCCGGCCTGCCGTAAAAATCAACGAATGTGCCCCGCACCTCGGTATCCTGGTCGATAAGAATGCCGATCAGGTTATTCTCGGACAATACGCGCAGGATGGTTTTATAGGACGAGCCCCTGGCCAGGGTTGGCACACCTTTTTTGCCCCGGGATTCAAACAGCAGAGCGTTGAGCTTTTCATTGCCCAGTCTCTTGCCGATGGCATAAGCCGGGATACCCAGCATTGGAAGCCCCATGGCCGTCCCTTCCCAGCAGCCCATGTGGGAGATGAGCCCCAGGATGCCCCTTCCCTTTTGATAGGCTTCCTGCAGATGCTCATTGCCCCTTACTTCCAGCTCTTTGAAGAACTCCTCCGGATCTTCCTGGCCCATCTTGATGGCAAACTCAACCCCGCTTTTGCCGAGGTTTATCCAGACCTCCCTGGCCATTTTTTCAATTTCAGCTGCACTCTTTTCTTCTCCATAGGCTGTTGTCAGGTTTTTTATTGTTTTGAGCCTCTCTTCCTTAATCAACCGAAACGCCAACGCTCCCAACCCTGCTCCAATCCGCATGGCAACCTTCCTGGGCAGCGCGCGGATAACCACAAGCAGCACCCTGATAGCTGCCACAAGCAGGGTGTACTTGATGTTCTTGCGGATTTTTTTGAAGGAGCTCATTTTATAAGGGTTCCAGGATTCAAGGATTCAAGAGGTCAAGGGTAAAAAAATAAAAACAAACTGAGGAAAAAATAGTGTTTTCCCTAGACCCCTCGACCCCTTGGCCCCTCGGACCCTTTACTTGATCAACTTCGCTTCAGCCAACTGACTGATTATAGATCGGGCGAAATCCTTGATATGCTTCCCCATCTTGCCGTCGGTGGGGGCATCCGACCGGGCCGACCAGATAAGCTTGTCGCTTTTCAGGTCATAGACGTTTGTTTCAAGCACGGCGGTTTCATACTCCACGGTATAGCCGGGGCTCACCATGTAGGCCCGGTTATAGTAGCCGTGCCACCCCCCGTAATAGTAGGCCGGAGGGGCATAGACATAATCCGGGGGAATGTACTGGGTATCTCTCCTGATATCTATAAGCCGGGTCATAAGGATCGTATCACTGCCGGAATCCTTTACCTTGCTGTCCAGCATTTTTTCATCCCTCAGCTCTTCGTCAGGAACAGAACGGTAACTGGATGTGGCTTTCACCCCCCTCTCTTTAAAGAGATTGACAAATTCATCCTCAAAAATCCTGCGCAGGCCGCCGTCCTTGGAGACGCCGACCACGAAAACATTGTTGATCCCGTCTCCCTGGTATTCCGGGTCAACCCAGACAGAGGTCACCTGCGTCTGGGAGCATCCGGCGAGGATAAAAGTTGCGAGTGCAAATATCCCAAGAATACCTCCGAGGATCAATGAAGCAGAAAAATATTTGTTCATGACATGGTTCCTTTGTTGAAGGTTCATCATCGCTTTCATTTTTAAATAGGAATCTTCCCCATTGCAGCAGACATCATTGAATATAACAACTGAATACTATTAAATAGAAATTTTTTGCCGCATTTGCAACAATACTTCTCTACAAGCAGATTTTTCTCAGCCAGAAGATGACAATGCTTGATTGAGAGGCTAAAGTGATTCCATCTTGAAAAAGTATAATCCAATCGCAGCAGCATATCCAAACTGACCGCCGGTCAGAATTTACTGGAGGAAGACCATGAAACAATGCGCGGTGTTAATTCTTGTACTTCTGGTTTCTTTAGGGCTTGTCCTCAGCTGCAAATCTTCAAGCGCAACAGATCAGGGCATGGAGGGAAGTGACGAACCAGCCAAAGAAGCACAGTTAAGCGATGGACTTTTTGCCAAAATTATTACTTTTAAAGGCACAATCATTGTTGAACTTGAGTTTGAAAAAACACCTTTAACCGTAGTCAACTTCGTGGGCCTGGCTGAAGGAACCAAGAATTTCAAACCACTAAAGGGCAGGGACATGGGGCCCTTCTACAATGGGCTTACCTTCCACCGGGTAATTGCCAACTTCATGATCCAGGGCGGCGACCCCCTTGGGAACGGGAGAGGCGGCCCGGGGTATAAATTTCCTGACGAATTTGTTCCCGATCTGACCTTCAGTGAACCGGGAGTGCTTGCCATGGCCAATGCGGGCCCCAACACCAACGGCAGCCAGTTCTTCATTACCCATAAAGCAACACTGCACCTTAACAACAAGCACACAATCTTCGGCCATGTGGTCTCCGGCCAGGATGTGGTAGATACCATCCGCCAGGGCGACAAAATCAGAAAAATAGAGATCATCCGAAATGGGAACAAGGCCCGGAATTTTGCCACGGACCAGGCGGCTTTTGACAGATTGCTGCAGGAAAGACAATAAATAAAGAATGCGGTTGCCGGTTTCCTGCTAACGGCTTTAATCAAGTTGTTTTCAGGAATCCATAAAGCAGGAACCAGTTTCGCTATTCCTTGCTATTCCAAACACTTTAAATGGGGTATAATTACCTGTTAATAAACGTCACATATGACGACAGTTTGTATACTGATAAATAGAAAGCTGATAACTTCTTTTAAAAAAATTATATCTAGTAAATGGGAAAATCAGATAACAAGCATCCCTATGATGAACGGGAGCGCATGGAACTCATTCTGTCCACGCTCAATACCGGGTTAGTGGTGCTTGATCCGGACTTTACCGTAATCTGGGCCAATGCCATGATCCTGAAAATGTTCCCCGATGAAAACCTCTTTGGCAAGAAATGTTTTGTAGTGGCGGAAAACAGGAGCGAGCCCTGTGAGG
>Ga0209536_100001304_pt1 | contig 41423 bp, 32 predicted proteins | sample DeeMarSeWOR28_12_FD_187461 | JGI IMG/M metagenome (GOLD analysis project Ga0209536, IMG submission 187461) | Marine sediment microbial communities from White Oak River estuary, North Carolina - WOR-2-8_12 (SPAdes) (version 2) | ecosystem: Environmental > Aquatic > Marine > Intertidal zone >...
TCATCCTGTGGTATTAAAGGAACTGCAAGGAACCTTTGTAAACCACGGCGACAACCCAATGGGTGGGAGGCAAAGATGAGTTATCGTAGCACAGATTACGTCAATTCCGAAACGATTATCGACAATATCGATGTTACCAATGACATTTTGACAAGCCGCGGAGGACTGAGTCTGTTTGTCCGCTACTTGCGAGCCATTGCCGTCTATCCCCACCTTAAGCGGCTGTTCGGCGGAATCCGCAAGACCGCCAAGGGTCAGCCGGTCTGTGAGATCTTCAAGCAACTTTTCTGCTTCTTCCTGGATGGCACGAGCCGCCATCTGACCGCCTTTGACCGTCTCAAAAAAGATGAGGGCTACGCCCGGGGCATCGAGAGCAAGCCAGGGGCAATGGTTTCTTCCCACGCAGTGAAACGGTTCTTCAAGGCGTTTTGGTGGCCGCGTATCCATCTGTTCCGGCACCTGCTCCAGCGACTGTTTCTGTGGCGGCTTCAGATGGTAGAGCCCCTTGTCGTTGTCCTCGGCCTCGATACCATGGTCATGGATAACAGCGAGGCGGCAAAACGGCATGGGGTCAAACCCACTTACAAGAAGGTCAGAGGGTTTCAACCCCTTCAGATGAGCTGGGGGCGTTTCATCGTTGATGCCGTCTTTCGAGGGGGAGACAAGCATTCCAATCATGCAGATACAGCAGAGAAGATGGTCAGGCACGTGGTGAAGAAGATTCGCAAGCATTATCGTGAGTGCGTGCCGATCATCATTCGGCTCGACAGCGGTTTTTTTGATCAAAAACTCTTTCGGGTCTTTGAACAACTCGAAATTGGCTACATCTGTTGCGGCAAGCTCTACGGGGATGTCACTGAGTATGTGGCGAGCCTGCTGCCGGATGCCTGGAGCCGGTATCAGAAAGGGGAGAGCGCCTGGGACTTCGTGGAATTCGGTGACCGTCGTGGGAGCTGGAACGTGTTTCGCCGGGCCATCTTCTGCCGCCCCTTGTGTGAAGACAGGCAGTATCTGTTGGAGTTTTCTCGGCCTGATACGGTGCTCTACACCAATCTGGGCCGCGGCGAGCTCATTGATGAAAGGCTTGCTGCATGTGGCATGCTGGATCTGGTGCAACCGGAGGCCATCATCGAGACCTACCATGGGCGCGGCAGCGATGAACTGATCCACCGGGCGCTCAAAGACTTCAGTGCGCAGGAGCTTCCCTTCAAACGCTTCGCCCCAAATGCCGCCTTCTACTACACGATGCTGGTTGCTTTCTTCCTCTACGAAACCTTCAAAGAAGATGTGTGCATCCCGGTGGTGAAGCTCACCTCCTATGCCACTACTCTGAGGAGAAGGGTGATTGACATTGCTGCTAAAGTAGTACGCCATGCCGGAAAAATCACCCTCAAGGTGACCACCGCTACCTGGAAAGGACTCGACTTTGCTAAACTTTGGCAAAGAAGTGGTAAGCCCCCAAGCTTTGCTTGGGCCTAACGACACAATCGCAGCAGGCATCTCCCTAGCCCAGGGTGAAGTGTGCCCGCACACTGGGATGTGGTTCCCACTTGCGGTCAATCCGCACGAAATACCAGCCCCAGATACCTGCCTCAGAGCTCTACCAAGCTTACATTGAAGATGATATGACAATGGCATGTTCAGGTAATAGGATATATCAATTTATCATAGGGCAAAAGCGCTCAATTTGGGGAGTAGTTACTTTTCGAACATTTGAAAACTAGGATTTTGCATTTGTTTCGTGCTTTGGGTTTTGTATCTTGAATTGGAGTGAGAAGCACTCCTCCGTGTGTCTGTGGTTAGTAAAAGCATATATCGAACTCTAATCCGGATCAAAAGATGTTAGGATACACAATTGCGATAAAATGGTGGTGGAAAAAACTTCGGGAATGGGTAAAATTAGTCTACATGAAAAATCACCTGCTGGGTAAGCTGCTCAAAATAATTAGCCTCCGCTAAAATACTTTCTTTACAATATCCTGGAGACAGCCATGCTCCCCCAGAGAGTTCTTGAAGAGATTCAAACGAACCGCCAGCGTTATGTGGCAGAGCTTAAAGACTTTTTGCGCATTCCCAGTGTTAGCACTGACTCAGAATATGATAAGAACACTCAGGAAAGTGCAAAGTGGGTGGTGAATAAACTCAAGAACCTGGGCTTTCAAACAGAGCTTCGTGAAACTGCAGGCCATCCGGTGGTGTGCGGGCACCTTGTGTCTGATACCAGTCTACCCACACTTCTTATCTACGGGCATTACGACGTTCAGCCCCCGGATCCTTTGGATGAATGGATTACTCCTCCCTTCTCCCCGGACATTCGGGACGGTTACATCTATGCGAGGGGGGCCACCGATAACAAGGGACAATGCCTCACCTATTTCGAGGCCATGGAAGCGATACTCGCAGTAAGTGGGAAACTGCCCCTCAATGTCAAAGTGCTGGTCGAGGGGGAGGAAGAAATTGGCAGTCCCAACCTCGGTCCCTTCTTGCAGGAAAACCTAAATGAGCTTAATACCGATTTCATTGCCATTTCGGACGGCTCGCAATTTGCGCCTGATATCCCTGCCATCACGTACGGACTGAGGGGGCTTTCTTACCTGGAGGTGGGAGTGCAGGGTCCACGCTTTGATCTCCATTCCGGAAGTTTTGGCGGGCTTGTGGCCAATCCCGTTCAGGCCCTTTCTGCAATGCTGACTCAACTGAAAAATGAAGACGGAACCGTTGCGATTCCTAATTTTTACAACGATGTGCGGGAACTGGAACCAAGAGAGCGTCAAGAAATGGCCGATTTGCCCGTGGATGAAGTTGCACTAAAGAAATACTTGGGTGTTGACCAATTAGTAGGTGAACCTGACTGCTCTATTGTGGAATGCAAGACAGCACGTCCCACCCTAGATGTGAACGGCATCTGGGGAGGATTTGCCGGCGAGGGAGCAAAGACAATCATCCCTGCCAAAGCCGGGGCCAAGGTGAGCATGAGGTTAGTGCCGAATCAGCGTGCAGCCACCATCAATGAGCTCTTCAAGAATTTTGTCTCCTCCATTGCACCACCCGGTGTTAAAATCCAGATATCGGAAATGCACGGATCAGATCCTGTGCTGGTGGAACGCGATCAACCAGCGGTGCAAGCTGCTGCCAGGGCCATTGAATTCGGATTTGGCAAGAGCCCGGTGTACATTCGAGAAGGTGGCTCCATCCCCATTGTGGGTCTCTTTCAAGAAATGCTCGGCTGCAAGAGCATCCTGCTTATGGGGTGGGGTAGCCCCGATGACGGCGCCCATTCGCCCAATGAACGTTTCTCCCTGGAAGACTTCCACCGTGGCATCCTTTCCACTGCGGCTCTTTACTACGCTTTAGAGGAATCTTTCGAAGGGTAGAGGTTGAAATGCGTGACGGTGGCAGTTTTTATAATTGACAGCTATAGTGAACCCTGTTAACTGTTTCTATACCCTATCAAACTCATGATATTTGAACTTCCAATTGACGGTTAGCCAAGACAACCTCTACTCATACCTCGTCTAAGACTTAGGGATATCGAGGAGGAGATATGCTGCAAGACTATCCCAAAGAGGCATTATTGAAGGATGGTTTCAGTTTTACCCTGCGACCAATGATCAGCGATGACCTGGAAGGTCTTTACAGATTTTTTGTCTCACTCCCTGAGAAGGACCTGAGATACTTGCGAGACGATCCAACGGACCGGAGACTCGTAGAGAAATGGTGTCGGCAGATCAACTACGATAAGGTCCTGCCGATTTTGGCCGAGCATGAAGGTCGGATACTCGCAAACGCTACTCTCCACAGGCAAACCTCTGGCTGGGGAAAGCATATTGGTGAAATCCGGGTCACCATCGCTACTGAAGTCAGGCAGCTCGGCCTGGGCTCTCGACTGGTGGAAGAGCTCACAAACCTAGCCCGCGCCGAGGGATTGGACAAGCTTTGCGCCAGGGCCATTGCCTCCCAGACCGACGCGATTACGGTTTTCGAAAAGAATGGCTTCAACCAGGTAGCAACCCTGAAAAATTTCGTAAAAGATGTCCATCAAGATGAGTACCAAGACATCGCTATTCTGGTGAAGGATTTAAGCCAGGAATAGCGTAGACCAAGGAGCTTTTATGCGTGAGGTGGTGATAGCGAGTGCTGTGCGCACTGCCATTGGGAAGTTCGGGGGCGCGCTGAGTACTGTGCCCGCTGTTGAGCTGGGTGAAATCGTCATAAGAGAAATCCTTGCCAGAGCCAAGATTCGACCTGATAAGGTGGATGAAGTAATCATGGGCAATGTGCTGCAGGCGGGATTGGGCACGAACCCTGCCGGACAAGCCGCAGTGCGAGCTGGCATAAGCCAATATAGCCCATCATTCACCGTGAGCAAGGTTTGTGGGGCGGGGATGAAAGCGGTAATCATGGCAGCTCAGACCATAAAGTCCGGAGACGCGGATATCATTGTTGCCGGGGGCATGGAAAATATGAGCGCCACATCTCTCTTCCTGCCGCAAACTGCTGAGCGGCCTGAAAAAGGGTCCGAGAAAGCCATCGAGACCATGATCCAGGACGGGCTTTGGTGCTCCTTTGGGAACACTGAAACGGGCATTGCCCCGGATAGCGTTGGAGAGAGGTTCGGAATCAACAGGGAAGCACAGGATACATACGCCGCGAGGAGTCATCAGAAGGCAGAAGCTGCAATAACTTCCGGCCGTTTCAAAGATGAGATCGCACCAGTTGAGGTGGCCCAAACAGCAGGAGACCCAACTATTTGTGATACCGACGAGAATCCTAGATTCGGCGCAACCGTTGGGACTTTGGCTAAACTAGAGCCTGCCTTTTCCAAGGCCGGAACCATAACTGTAGGGAATAGCTCGGGAGTCGCAGATGGGGCTGCAGCATTGTTATTGATGAGTGAAGAAAAAGCCTTCAAAATGGGAATCAAGCCAATGGCCAAACTCATTGGCTACGATTATCACTGGTGTGAACCTGAGCTGATGGGTTACGGACCCATTTATGCAGTGCGAAGTGCTCTTCATAAAGTCTGGGCTGAGCTTGACAAGGAAATCGATCTGGTGGAACTCAACGAAACCTTCGCCGCTCAGTCCATTTTATCCCTGAGGGAGTTGAACCTTGATCCGGAGAGAGTCAACGTCAATGGCGGCGCCATTGCTTTAGGACATCCCATGGGCTCAAGTGGTGCAAGAATATTAACCACGCTTCTCTACGAGATGCAGAAAAGGGACTCTAATGTGGGCTTGGCAGTCGGCATGGGAATCGCCTGCATTGTCGAGCGCAAATGGCACTACTAGGATAATCTAGGTGGGTGAACTGAATTCCACCGTCGAGAGTCTAAAAGATGGAGGTTCATGGAATATGATTCTTTACGAATACCCTAAGAAAACAACGCTAAAAGATGGGACCGCACTCACCTTGAGGCCTCTCAGAAAAGAAGACCAGCAGGCACTGCACGAATATTTTTTGAGAATGCCCCCAGAAGACCGAATGGGATTGAAAGATGACGTAACCGATCCTGAGGTAATTGAACATTGGATTTACGATCTGGACTATGATGTTGTCCTACCAGTGCTTGCTTTAGATGATGGCCGCATTGTGGCCAATGCCACCCTTCATTTCAATCAAATTGGCTGGACAAAACATCAGGGAGAAATTCGTATCACCAGCGACCCAGACTACAGACAAAAAGGGTTGGCAGCGCGTCTGATTCAAGAATTGATCGAGATAGCAGCCTACTTCGGTTTGGAGCAACTCACCGCAGAGATTGCACCCACATCTGTTGAAGCCCGGACAATTTTCAGAAAACTGGGTTTCAATGAGATCGCGTCTCTGCAAGGTTTCGTTAAGGACTTTGAGGAGAATCAAGCAGATCTCACCATAATGGTCATGTATATATAGTTCTCGTAACGATGTAGGGCGCTGAAACTATCTGCTCCCGGAGGGTCGGAGCGTGATGTTGGTCTAGAAGGAGACAGGAGAAAGCATTCCACCATTTAAACACCCCAATGAAATATTCGCATCTTCCCCCTTCTCTTTCCGAAAAATTACCCTCTGCACCCATCTGACGCCAACCATAACCCGCAAGAAAAAGTGAAAAATCTTGTGCCTGGCCAATTTGCCATGTTAAAGTGTTCACATTTCTATCTATACGAGGATAGTATTGAATCTTCTCTTCAATAAGCAATTAATCGTTTTCTGCATCTCTTCGTCAGGAAAAGGACATGGAAAGGAGGTGGGTGGAAAATGAACCGTAGAGCAGATGATGGCTGGAGTCCCTATCTGGCGGGAGCATTGAGCGGCTTAGTTCTGGTACTGTCAGTCTTGATCGCAGGTAAGTACTTCGGCGCTTCTACATCCTTTGTCCGCTCCGCCGGCATGATCGAAGAATTATTTGCTCCGGAGCGGGTTTCGCAACTTTCATACTTTGAGAGCAAAACGCCCAAGATTGACTGGCAGTGGATGTTTGTTTTTGGCATTTTTTTGGGATCGGTCATCTCATCGCTCACCTCGGCAAGCTTCCGCTGGCAGGCCGTGCCTGACATGTGGAAAAACCGTTTTGGCAGCAGCCTTGGCAAGAGGGCCGTCTTCGCCTTTCTGGGCGCGGTTGTGGCCATGTTTGGGGCCAGACTGGCTGGGGGCTGACCCAGCGGCCACGGACTGAGCGGTTCGGCTCAGCTGGCGGTTAGTGGATACATAACCCTCATATGTTTTTTTGCTGGTGGTCTAATTGTAGCCAGAATTCTCTACGGCGGAAGGTAAGCAGCCATGAAAGTGCTCATCTATGGACTGGTCACAGGTATTTTTTTTGGCTTTTTCTTGCAAAAAGGCCGTGTGCTTCGCTATGACAAGCAACTCGGAGCCCTGAGATTGCTGGACATGACCATCGTCAAATTCATGCTTTCCACTGTTCTCATTGGCATGGTTGGTATTTATCTCCTCAAAGACCTGGGGCTGGTTAAACTTTCGGTAAAACCCACCAATCTGGGTGCAAATGTGATTGGTGGTCTTATTTTTGGTGCCGGTTGGGGGCTTTTGGGCTATTGTCCGGGCACCTCTGCGGGCGCTCTTGGCGAAGGCCGGTGGGACGCCCTCTGGGGAATTATTGGCATGCTTGTCGGGGCTGCCGTTTTTGCCGAAGTATATCCCACGTTGAAAACATCCATCCTTACCTGGGGAACACTTGGCAACATTACTCTACCACAGGTGGTCGGCGTGAACCATTGGGTTATAGTTCCCCTATTCGTCATTGGGGCTCTAGTACTTTTCAGATGGTTTGAAAAGAAAGGGCTTTGAGAAGTAGTTGCCGGGTGTCAGGTCTCAGAGTCGATAGAGCTGAAATCTAAATACTGAAACCTTACTTTTTGAAATTTGTTATTTGGAATTTTTGCAATGAGTCTTTCAAAGTACAAGCTAACAATAGTGGTCTTTGCCCTGATTTCGCTCGTCTCTCTCCCGTCTTTATCGTCTTGTGCGCCGGCGCGGGGCAGAAAGGGCATACATCTCAATGAGATCCAACTGCCACCGAGATTTGAGATAAGCATCTATGCCAGTAATGTCGAGAATGCTCGTTCCATGGCCATAGGAGACAAGGGCACGCTTTTTGTCGGAACCCGCACGGCAGGAAATGTCTACGCCATCGTCGATCGAAACCGCGATAACAAAGCTGACGAGATCTTTACTGTGGCAAAAGGTTTGAATATGCCCAATGGCGTGGCATATCGTGACGGAGCGCTCTACGTTGCTGAGGTGAATCGAGTACTCAGGTTTGATGACATCGAAGATCGGCTACGAAATCCGCCCAAACCCGCGATTGTAAGAGATGATTTTCCCACCGATAGGCACCACGGCTGGAAATTCATCAGGTTTGGGCCAGATGATAACCTCTACATCCCGGTGGGAGCACCGTGCAACATTTGCGAGCGGGGTGATGAACGCTATGCTTCTGTCATGCGGATGCAAGCCGATGGCAGAGGACTAGAGATCTTCGCGCACGGAGTCCGTAACACGGTTGGCTTCGACTGGAACCCGAAAACAAAGGAGCTCTGGTTCACCGATAACGGCCGCGATTGGCTCGGGGACGACCGACCCCCTGACGAACTGAATCACGCACCAGGCAATGGGTTGCATTTCGGCTTTCCTTACTGTCACGGTGGAACCATTCCTGATCCGGATTATGGCGCCAATCGCAGCTGTAATGAGTTCACCCCTCCGGCCATGCAACTAGGCCCCCACGTGGCTGCTCTTGGCATGAGCTTTTACACTGGAATCATGTTTCCTCCCGAGTACCGCAACCAGATTTTTATTGCGGAACACGGTTCTTGGAATCGTACCGTTCCCATAGGTTATCGCATTTCTCTGGTGCGGCTGGAGGGAGATAGGGCGGTTCACTATGAGGTCTTCGCCAAGGGTTGGCTGCAAAATGGTCGGGCCTGGGGCCGTCCGGTGGATGTACTGGTGATGCCCGATGGGGCCCTTCTTGTCTCCGACGACCGGGCCGGGGTGATCTATCGAATTAGCTACAAGTCACAGTAGCAAGTAGAAAGAAGCATGGTGCATAGGGCAAATTGAAGCTCCTTGCAGCCAGCTGAAGGGAATCTTCGAAATGTAAGGAATGAATCCATTCTATTGTAGTTCGCTCGCTAACCCCGCAGTAAGCTCCGGGGAATGCGCTCGCTGGAGCATTTTCAAACCCCCTTGCCCTATGCCCTCTGCTTTTTACTCCATGCCTACTGAATTCTTAGTGGTTTCCTTACACCTGGGTCTTGCGCCAGTGAGGCTGGAAGTCTCACTAAATCAGCGAAATCGGGTCCACATCGGCGGTGAGGTTGACGCCAAAACTTTTAAACTCACCGTATCCCCAATTCACAAGCTGTCGCCCGACCTCCAAAAGGGAAGTTGATTTTCTGGACTTGAGCAGCAGGTGCCAGCGATGCTTGCCTTTGACCCGGGAAAGGGGAGCGGCCACCGGACCGAGCATCAGTAATTCCTGAATAAACTCAGGTCGTTCCTGAAGGAGTTCCTGGCATTTAGCCGCGAGCCTCTGGGCGGCCTGCAGCGTCTTCTCCTCCACGTTTCCCGCCAAGTGAAACAGTATCAGCCGTCGGTATGGCGGATAGCCCAGTTCCTGGCGAAAAGCCATCTCCTCTTTAAAAAACCCGCTATAGTCGTGCATCTTGGCAAAACGAATAGAGTAGTGCTCCGGGTTGTACGTCTGCACCAGCACCGTTCCTGGACTATCACCCCGACCTGCCCGTCCGGCCACTTGGGTCAAAACTTGAAAGGTATTCTCAGCAGCGCGGAAATCCGGCCACTGCAGAGCAATATCGGCACTCACCACCCCCACGAGAGTGATGTTAGGAAAATCGTGGCCCTTGGCGATCATTTGAGTACCAACAAGAATATCCGTCCGCCCACTGCTGAGATCAGAGAGAAACTGGCGATATGCCCGCTTGCTCCTCGTTGTGTCTCGGTCCATGCGGCTGACCCGGGCTTCCGGAAAAAGACGCTGCACTTCCGACTCCACCCGCTGGGTGCCAAAGCCAAAGGGTTTGAGGGTAGCAGCATCACATTGGGGACACACTGGGGGCACCGCCATAGCAAGGCCGCACAAGTGGCAATGGAGTTTCTCGCCGGCCCGATGCCATGTAAGACTCACAGCGCAATTGTGGCAGTGGGTAACATGGCCGCAGCGGCGGCAGAGGAGAAAATTGGCATAACCGCGCCGATTGATGAGCAGTAGAGCCTGCTTACCAGCAGCAAGAGTATCGGCCAGGGCCTGGCGCAGCGGAATAGAGAGCACATCAACTTTTCTCTGAAGCTTCATGTCGATGAGGGTGACCTTGGGCAAAGGGCGCTGATCGATTCGATGTGGCAGGGTAAGCAAACGGAATTTTCCTTGAAGAGCATTGTGATATGAGGACAGAGCAGGAGTTGCTGAACCCATGACTACCACAGCCGCTTCCAACTTGGCTCGCATCACTGCCGCGTCTCGCCCATTATACCGAAGGGTTCTTTCCTGTTTGTAGGAATTGTCATGTTCCTCGTCCACTACCACAAGTCCCAGTCGGTCTAGAGGTGCGAAGAGTGCCGAGCGCGCTCCCACCACCACATCGACTTCAGCTCTGCGAACTCGCAGCCACTCATCCCTCCGCTCACCACTGCCGAGGCCGCTATGGAGGATGGCCACCCGAGACTGGAACCTTTGCCGAAAGAGTCCTTCCATCTGAGCAGTGAGCGCGATCTCCGGCACCAGTACCAGACTCTGGCGTCCCAACCTCAAGGCTTCAGCCGCGGCAGCCAGATACACCTCTGTCTTGCCGCTGCCGGTTATTCCGTGGAGCAAAAAACTGGCGAAACAGCTCTTTTCAAGTGCCTGGGTGATAGTTCCAAGCGCTTGCTCCTGATGACCGGTGAGCTGGTGTGGGGGAGTAGTCTCAATGAGGGCTGGGCCGACGGGGTCACGATAGACCTCTTCTAAACTTACTGAAACCAAACCACGATCGGCCATTTTCCGGATCCAGTAGGAACCATTCCCAACCATCCGTTTGAGATCACGCAGCAGCCTGGGGCCCTCTTCCAACATTTTGAGTATTTCTTGCTCTTTTGGTTTCAGCTGTTCTTCTGAGGGGGATGATGTATTAAGATGGTGCAGTCCTCTAACCACCTTGAGATTCCTGGGCTTTACCTGAGGCTCCTGTTGCTGATCCTCCCAGACAATCAGATGCTTACGTGCGAGGGTTCGACAAACACGTTCCACGCTGTGTTTGGGTAATCGGCGACGAATCTGCGCCAAGGTCAAACCAGGGTGCTCCCGGAGCAGGGAGAGCACTGCGGCTTTTTCTGTAGTTAAAGTTGACTGACGGAGGGAACGAAGACCCGCCTCCCGAACGAAGGCGGCACGACGGGTGCTGGTGCTGGTGCCCTTGGGCAAAGCAGACCGTATAACTTCCCCCAGAGGGGCAAGATAGTATTTGCTGAGCCACCGGTAAAACGGTAGGTGCGCTTCGCTAAAATAACATTCCTCTGAACTGACCTGGAGAACATCGCGGATGGCTGCGTCCATGGTAGTAGGCAGCTGCTCTGCCAACCTGAGTACATAGCCGGTCAGCCGCCTCCTGCCAAATGGCACCAGGACCTGCCGCCCTACTGCTACCTCTCGACGCAAAGCTGTGGGCACCCTGTAGTAGTAGGTACCGAGAACCGGCAGCACTACCGCCACTTCTACAAAAATCGTGCCCATAGCTGTCCTCCACTATCAGATTGCGCGACCTTGGAGCATACTGAGCACTGGCTGGAAAGGTCCAGTCTCCGACAGTCAGCATATCAAATCCCAAATTCGAAGCACGCAATCCAAAACAAAGATGTACTATCCCACATCTCACATCCAGCTTGAATACGAGGCTCTTCAATCGCCCAGGAGAGAAGACTCTCAAACAGCTCTGTTACTCGTACTTTTTCTCCAGGTAGCGGCGTATTTGTTCCAGGTCTTCAGGAGGTTTCTCTGCTGGCTCCATTCGGCGGGGCAGTGGCGGGTACTTTGCAGCAAGCGCCTCCAAATCGAAGAGCGAATCCGGCAACCGTTCATTGTAGTATGCTTTCTGCACGGTTAAGCGCAAGAACAACTCATCCTGACGGTGGAACTCAATTACCCATGGCAACCAGACGGACTCTCCAACCTTTTGATATGAGAGAAAGCGGATGTCCACCAGGTCGACGGTGTTGTTAGCCAACCTGCGTCCAATCAAACGCAAAGGCAAAAACTTGTCCTTGTCACACCAAAACTGGGGTGATCTGGCTTCTCCGGGTGGGCCGCCAATCACGTAAGCTATCCGTTTATCCCAACGGCTAAGGTGTACTTGGCTGAAATCCACCTGCTCCGACACCAGTAATGTTTCCAGGGTCTGCGGTGAGTTGGCGTGCAACAAAATGGCGAAGATGTCCTCATGACGGAGTGGTTCTGCCAAGAGATGTCCATCTGTAACGGAAATCCGCCTACCTGAGCTTACCAGGATGATGTCACTTCCAGCCTCTCCAACCATTTCCTGACGCAAGAAATCGGGTCGGGCAGCATAAATAACCATCTCCCTTCTCATCATTGCCTTGGGCAGGTCAGGGTCAGGGCTTTCGGCCCATACTACAAAATGCAAATTATATACTGCGGCAGTTCTTTTGCTGACGTACTCTATGATTTGCTCGGGAGGAAGAATATATGCCTGGGCTGTCTTAATGCCCGATACGAAAATATTGAGCACCACTCCCAGGAACATGATTACAGGCCAGCGGTTTAGCAACATAAGGACTCCTTCAGCATAAAAACTCCCTTTCCCCTATAGACACTTGCGTAACTCATTGGTTCACAGAAACCGCAAAAGCCCTAGGGGATTCTTCTTGGAATTGAGTCTGCGCCAACAACCGGTTAAGTTTTTCTTCCAAGTAAGTGATCCGCTGCTTAAAGTCTGAGATGTGGCTCTTAGGTACCGGCCGCGCAGCAGGAAAGCGCATTTTAAGCGGATTTACAAAACGGCCATTTTTTTTCATGCGAAAATCCAGATGAGGACCTGTGGCAAGGCCGCTAGCACCCACATAACCAATGACCTGGCCCTGTTTCACGTTTGAGCCCTTTTTGACCTTTGACGCATAGCGAGACAGATGTCCATACGTGGTGGTGTATCGGTTATTATGCCGAATAGCGATAAAGCGCCCATACCCGTTTTTCCACCTTCTAGAGATTATCCGCCCGTCCCCCACGGCCACAACAGGTGTTCCAGAGGGTGCAGCGTAATCAACGCCTGGATGAGGCCGGTAAATTTTCAATATGGGATGTAACCTCCGCTTTGAAAATCCGGAGCTGATACGGGAGTATCGGAGAGGAGATTTGAGGAACTGCTTGCGCAGAGAATTTCCCTTATCGTCATAGTAATCAGCACTTCTGCCGGGAACTTTATAATAGTAAGCCATGTGGTGGATGGAGTCGTTATAGAAGTGCGCCGCCTTAATTCGCCCATTTCCAACTAAGTTGCCGTCTCTAAATTTCTGCTCATACAAAAATGTATAGTGGTCACCAGGCCGAAGGTCCACAAAAAAATCTATATCCCAGGCGAAAATATCGGCAAGTGTGAGAGCCAGCTCAAAGTCAATATTTTCATCTACTGCACTCTGGTAGAGGGAGTCTTTGATTGTACCTCGTGCCAGAGCAGGGGTGACCACCATTGGTTTGGCGTATCTATTAGTCGTCCAGCCCTGCTCCGTTCGGGTGGTTGCCAACACCTGTCCATGCACATTCTGATAGCGAACCTTTTCTAATCGTTGCGAGTCACGCGTAAAGATAAGCTCCAGAATTTCTCCGGGTCGCAGCTTTTGTAACTCCGGCAAGGACCTCCAGGCCGCAACCAACCCGGCATCCTCCTGAATCTTGACGCCGTGCTTTAGCAATACCTGATAAAGATTATCACCCAGTTCTATGGTATGAACTATACCATGGATGGACTGGCGGTAGTTTTTCTTCTCAGCAAATCTGTCTACATAGAAAGTGGTGGGTGAATTCGTTGGGGGGAACTGCTGCCGTGGCTTTAAACTAAGGACGAGTATTACCAGCGAGGCCAACAACAGGCTCAGAAAGGTGAACAGTCCTATTCTAACCTTACGTTTGCCCTGCACATAAAGGTTCCGCCGCTTGCGCCGCCGCATGGTCACCTATTTATTTTTGATCCAGAGTTTGTGGATAGAAACTATCTATCATGGGCTCCAGGGTGTGTCAATGTGACCCTAGCCCGATTTTGGAATACCGATTTCCGATTGATGATATCGAATGTAACAGTTCATATTTCACCATTGGTTCTCTGGTTCTCACGAGGCTTCCAAGAAACTTTCAATCCGCATTCTGCAATCTCAAATCTAACATCTACAATCTGTTGCGAGGGCGGGCCATATGGTTTACAATTCACTGATTATTCGCATTATTCGGAGCTCAGCCATCATGCTGGAGAGAATACGCCAGAACCTGGCTTTGGAATCCAAAGAATCATCGAGTCCTGAAAACCTGACTCCTGCCGCGGTGCTCTTCCCCTTGCTGCGCAAAGACAACAACCTGCACGTTCTTTTTACCAAGAGGACCCAGACGGTCAAAGCCCACAAGGGTCAGGTCTCCTTTCCGGGTGGGGTTCGCGATCCCCATGACGAGAACCTGCTGGCAACCGCGTTGAGAGAAGCGCAAGAAGAAATTGATTTGAAGCCCGAGGATGTAGAGATCCTGGGGGTATTGGACCCTATTACCACAGTAACAACCGGCTTTCTGGTATATACCTTCGTGGGGTTGATCCCTTATCCTTATCCTTTTCAGCCTAACAGCCGCGAAGTTGCCGAAATTCTCTTTGTTCCTCTGGATTTTCTTGCCAATGATGAACATTGGTCCCACCGCTCCTACGATACCGAAAATCAACGATTCCGGGCCTATTTTGTCTCCTACGGAAACTACCGCATTTGGGGCGCCACCGCCCGAATTCTTAAGATTTTCTTTGAAAAAAACGGCATTGAAATGAACATCAAAGCGGCGATGGAAAGTTAGCCCGACAACCAGGGCTATGCGACTTACTTGCCACAACATAAATGACAATTGAGATCCAGATTACTACATGTATGTTTTCTCTTCATTGACCTACACGCCCAGCGAGGATGTTGAGTCACCCTTTTTCAGGCACCTTCCACTTTTTACAAATATCTTCTTGCCTTTAAAATCAACTTATGTATAATGCCTTTATTCATGCAGTTTTACGGAGGGTGCCTCTGTCCAGCCGCGACAGGAGCGGGTTTACAGGGCATTGAGGGTGGGACCAAGCAAAAGCTTATTGACAAGAAGAGGAGGAATCTATGACCAAGGCAGATCTCGTAGCAAAAATGGCAGATAGTGCCGGGATCACCAAAGCTGCTGCAGAAAAAGCTCTGGCCGGCTTCTTAGGGGGAGTAACCGACACACTGAAGAAAGGGGGCAAGGTCACCCTCGTGGGCTTCGGCACCTTCAGTGTAGCAAAGAGAGCTGCTCGGGAGGGAAGAAATCCCCAGACCGGCAAGAAGATTAAAATCAAGGCTACCAAGGTCGTCAAATTCAAGGCCGGTAGCAAGCTCAAGGGAATGGTCAAATAGTCAACCTCATGACCACTTCAACCTTGGCTTCGTGTCAGCGGCAACAAGCCTAACTAAGAAACACGAGTATTTATCCTTTCAATAAAGCGGAGCACGATGGTCCTATTTGGAAAGGTGCCATCCTACTCCGCTTTTCCTTTTTTGCAAACTAAGGTATTTTGAACCACGAAGAGCACAAAGGAGATTTGAGATTTAAGATTGAAACAATCTGCAATCCACACTCTAAGATTCCAACTCTTTGTGTACTTAGTGGTGAGTACCTTCCCTTTTTGTTGAGCCATTAGGATCTGCACCACAATGACCTTTGAAAATGACTCAGTCGTTATCGAATCCTGTAAGGGTTCCCGGGAAAAATCCAGCGCGCCGCTGGCCATTATGGCCTGCAGTGAAGCAGATCGCCGTCGATTTTGCCGCCTGACAGTCCCCGTTGCAAACAGTGCGCGTGCAGCTTACAACGCTCGTCTGCTGGACGTAGTCCATGGTAACCGTTCCATCACCATCGCAGGCCCCATCCTTGGTGCCCCGCAGGCTGTCCTTGTCCTCGAGAAGCTGATCGCCCTCGGAAGCAGGGTAATTACCGTCTTTGGCTGCTGTGGCTCGCTGCAATCAGACCTTACAATTGGGGATTGGCTTTTGCCCAGCTCAGCTCACAGCGAAGAAGGAACATCTTCCCACTACCCAATGAGCGCGGCAAAATTTCTTCCGGACACCGACTTGTTTGGTAGCCTTCAAGACTACTGTCTGCAAAACGGGTTCTCCGTTCATGCCGGACCAATCTGGACCACCGACGCTCCACTGAGGGAAACCGTGGACAAAGTGAGCGGTTATGGAGAAAAGGGACTCCTGGCAGTGGAAATGGAGATGTCAGCCCTCTTTCATGTGGCCGCATATAGAAAAGTACGGTTGGTTGGGCTGTTGGTGGTCTCAGATGAACTTTCCACCCTAAAATGGAGGCCCGGCTTCCGCAGCACCCGTTTTAAACGGGCCTGCCGCCAGGCAAGTGAAACGCTCCTGGACTTCTGCTCCAGCCTCCCCGACGAGCTTATTACTTAGTGTCCACCAGAAAACGACGCGTTGTCATTCTGAGCCCTTCGATTTACTCAGGATAAACTCCGCGAAGAATCTCTGCGGATCTAGTTACTAGGAGATTCTTCGTCGTTTCACTCCTCAGAATGACATCCAAAAGTTTGGTTCGGGTAGTACGCAGCCCATACATTCAGCAAGTCGTTCTCTGCTTGTCTAACATACTTGTGTGTTGCATAATATGCGACAGAGAGAAACAAAGACACGGAGAGACGGGGAGATAGAGATCTTTTGTTTTCTTTTTGACTTTTTCGTTTTTCCCATCTCCGCGTCGCCCCTTCTCCGCATCTCCGTGTCGTTTCGTTCGAAGGGTCGAATCATGTCTTCTCCAAACAAGCGGAGTAAACAACCAACGCCAACTCTAGCCATAGACGTCGGGGGTGGCACCCAGGATATTCTCCTTTGGCAGCCAGACACTTCCATAGAGAATTGCGTCAAACTGGTTTTGCCGTCCCAGACAGTGGTGGTGGCGAATCGCATCCGTCGCTGCACCTCGCAGGGTGTTCCTATTTTTCTCACCGGGAACCTAATGGGTGGCGGCGCCTGTGTTGGCGCCCTCCAGGAGCACTTGCATGCAGGACATCCTGTATACGCTGAAGTGGGGGCTGCACTGACCATATACGACAACCTGGATCGCGTCAGAGATTTGGGAGTAACCGTGGTGGAAAAGCCCCCACCTGATACGTATCCGGTGATAATGGGCGACGTGGACCATGCGGCCCTGGCCGAGGCCCTTGCCCCTTTCGAAGTTGAGCTACCGGACTCATATGCAGTGGCGGTCCAGGACCATGGTTTCTCGCCACACGGGAGTAACCGCTTGTTCCGCTTCCAGCAATGGCGCGATTTTCTCGGTCGAGGTGGCAGATTGGATCAGCTCTGGTATCAGGAGCCGCCAGACTATCTGACCAGAATGCAAGCTGTGCAGCGAGACTTGCCCGGCGCTTTGGTGATGGACACCGGCGCCGCTGCCATCTTAGGGGCCCTTTGCGATCCAACGGCCGCGAACAAGACCCAAGAAGGGTTGGTGGTACTCAATCTCGGAAATCAGCATGCAGTAGCCTCGCTGGTACTTGACTCGAAAATCGTTGGTATTTACGAACACCACACTGGTTTTCTCACAGTTGCCAAGCTTCATGATCACCTCGTCCGTTTTCGTCTAGGTACACTCAGTGACCGGGAGGTATTCGACGACCAAGGGCACGGTTGCGTCACTCTTCCCGAAGTCAAGAGTATGAGCGCTTTTTCAACGGTAGTGGTAACCGGTCCCCAACGACATCTGGCGAAGAGCCTGGGCTATTATTTCGCCGTACCCTATGGCGACATGATGCTCTCCGGCTGTTTCGGCCTGATACGCGCAGCAACAGGGGCGATTTAGCTAGGCGTCAGTGGTCCGTGGTCCGTCGCAAAAGGCGCATAGGGCATAGAGGATGGAGCCAGTGGCACAAGGCTCAGGGCTTAAGGCGCAAGGGAACTGCGAGATTATGAATCGTAGGGGCGGGGTTTATCCCCGCCTGATAAGGCGAATCCTGAAAATAGTAGGGCCGGTCACAGCACCGGCCGGAGATGGGAATTCATCAACGAAATACTTTATGGCGGGTGCAATGATCCTCCTTTCGGCCTGAACGAGTCCGGCGAAGCCGGGTGATAGATCGACTTGAACGGTTTGAGCAACGGTCAACTGACAACTGACCACCGACAAATAAACACCTGCAACGGTATTATGACTTTCGAGTCAATGGATTGAGCTGTCATGGAAACAGGCGGGACAATTCCCGAAAATATCCGCCAAAGAGCCGCTGAACTACGGGAGCAGATCGACTACCATGATTACCGCTATTATCGTCTCAATGACCCTGAGATTGCTGATGCGGCCTATGATGAGCTTTTTCAAGAGCTGGTGAGGCTGGAAAAAGAGTATCCCCAACTCATCAGCCCCGACTCACCAACCCAACGAGTGGGTGACGAACCTCTGGAGCCCTTCACATCGGTCAGCCACCACCGGCCCATGCTGAGCCTGGAGTCTTCTCACGAACCCCGCATTTTGGAGGACTTTCAGCGTAGAGTCCTAGAAGCAGCAGGAGAAACCGGGGTTGACTACCTGATCCAACCTAAAGTGGACGGGGTATCCGTTGAGCTGACCTACGAAAACCGTAGGCTGAGCCGCGCCGCCACTCGCGGAGACGGTTTCAGCGGGGAAGATATTACCCTCAACATCCGCGCTATTGCCACCATTCCCAAAACCCTCTCTGCGCCGGCGCCCGCTTTTGTGGTGGTGCGGGGAGAAATATTCATGCCGGTGGAAGGTTTCCGCAAACTCAACGAACGACTTATCACCGAGAACAATAAACCCTTTGCAAATCCTCGCAATGCCGCCTCTGGCTCTCTACGCCAGCTCGATCCCACCGTTACTGCCAGTCGGCCTTTGGAACTGTTCCCATTTGAACTCTCCAATGCAGATGATTTGGGCTACCAGAACGAGAGTGACTGCTTGGCTGACCTCAAACGCTGGGGCCTGACAGTCCCACCTGAAGCGATGGAGAAAACCACCTCCCAGAAAGATATTGAAGCCATCCATCGCCGCTACAGTGAAACTCGTGACCGGCTTGATTATGAAGTGGACGGTATTGTGGTAAAGGTTAACGGCTTACCTCTGCGAACGAAGATGGGCTCGCGCACCAGAACACCCCGCTGGGCTGTAGCCTACAAGTTTGAACCTCGCCAGGAGGTAACCCGGCTGGAAAAGCTCATTGTCCAGGTGGGGCGCACCGGCAAGTTAACACCTGTGGCGCTGCTACTACCGGTGGACGTGGGCGGGGTAACCGTGTCTCGGGCATCTTTGCACAACTTTGGAGAGGTGGAGCGACTGGATGTACGGACTGGAGATACTGTCCGGATCCAGCGGGCTGGGGATGTCATTCCTCAGGTTATGGAAGTAATCAAGCCCGGAGAGCCCCGCAGTGAACCGTTTCTGGCTCCTCACAGGTGTCCAGTATGTCGGAGTAGAGTGGTTGAGGAGGGCGCTTATCACAAATGCCCCAACCGTCTTGGTTGCTCGGCACAGATTCACGGCAGCATCAGTCACTATGCCTCCAGGGGTGCTCTGGATATTGAGGGTCTCGGTGAAAAGACCATAAGAACCTTTCTGGAAAGAGGCCTGATAAAGGATCTCGCCTCTGTCTACAAGCTTTCTAAAGATGGAATTGCTCCGTTAGAAGGCTTTGGTGAGCTCTCGGCCAACAATTTAGTAACAGCAATAGAAAATACCAGAAAACCCCAGTTACCCCGATTCCTCTACGGCCTCGGTATTCCCAATGTGGGTGAGAAAACGGCCGCAGACATAGCCCGTCATTTTGGCACTTTTGCAGGTATCCGAACCGCAACCATAGATCAACTTCTGGATATAGAAGGGGTGGGCCCCATTGTTGCCAGGTCCATAGTTGATTTCTTCTCTAACCCCTCATTGGATGCAGAGCTGGACCGCTTGCTCGAGGAGGTGAGCCCTGAGGCCAATGAATTAGCGCTGCCTACCAAAACTGAACTTGCTGGAAAAACCTTTGTCTTCACAGGTACCATGGAAAAATTCTCTCGAAAAGAGGCCCAAAAACGGATTGAAACGTTGGGCGGCAGAAGCGGTTCCTCTGTGTCCTCGAAAACCGATTATGTTGTTCACGGCCCTGGTGCCGGTTCCAAGTTAGCAAAGGCCAACGAACTGGGAATCCAACTGCTCACCGAGGAAGAGTTTCTTGCACTCATAGGTGAACTGGGAGCCTGAGACAACTAACTCATTACAGCAGGGAGTTGAAGCTCCCTGCAGCCAGCTGCAGGGAATCTTCGAAATGTAAGGAATGAATCCATTTTAGTGTAGTTCGCTCGCTAACCCCGCAGCAAGCTACGGGGAATGCGCTCGCTGGAGCATTTTCAACCACAGAGAGCACCAAAAGTTCACAAAGGAAAAATACTATTTTCTTGTTAGTCTTTGTGTTCTTTGTGGTGAAATAGTATGGACTCCGTGATCAAGCACTATTGCCGATGCTTACTGGTAATGGGGGTGTCAATGACAAAAGCACGAGCGCACATACTCATATCCGGGCGTGTACAGGGAGTCTTCTTCAGAGCCTACACTCAGAGAGCCGCTCAGGAAAAAGGAATTCTCGGCTGGGTTATGAATACTCCCGACGGTCGAGTTGAAGCTGTCCTGGAAGGCGAGAAAGAAAATGTCGAGAATATGATCCGCTGGTGCCACCAGGGATCGCCCCATTCCCGCGTAACAGAGGTAAGCGTATATTGGGAGGAGTATACCGGCGAGTTTAAGGACTTCTCTGTAAGGTATTCTTACTAGACTAATCGGGCGGGGATAAACCCCTCCCCTACATTTTTGTGCTTAGTGTGTACTGTCTAATGCCTGCGATCTGCTACCTCCTGTGCTTGCGCGAGCATCTCCTTGGCGTGGGCCCGAGTTTTTGTTGAAATCTTTGCCCCTCCCAGCATGCGAGCAATTTCTTCGAGACGTTCTTTCCCGCTCAACTCCTGCATGGCTGTGGTGGTTCGGCCTTTAAGAGAGCTTTTACGTACCACATAATGATACTCGCCATAGCAGGCAATCTGAGGCAGATGTGTAATGCAAACTACCTGATGTCGCCGGGAAAGACCCTTTAAGCGCTGTCCCACTCTGTCTGCGGTTCTCCCGCCGATTCCAGCATCCACCTCATCAAAAATCAGGGTCTCATGCACTGTCCCCTGGGCCAACAATTCTTTTAGAGCCAGGACAATCCTGGAAAGTTCTCCTCCCGAGGCAACACTGGCCATGGGCCTGAGTTCTTCGCCGGGGTTGGCCGAAAAGGAAAAGGCGACCCTGTCCACCCCTCTTTCATCCATAAGGTATTCATCCACCCGGACACACTCCGTGCTTGCCCCGTAGGCCCGGAAGGCCCTAACGGGGTCCGAGCCCTCTTCTTGGTCGAAGCGCACCTCGAACCGACACTTGGCCATATCGAGGGTGACCAAGCTCTCTTCCACAGCCTTGCTAAGTCGGCGAGCGGCTTCCCGCCGACGCTTGGAAAGTTCCAAAGCCTCTGACAGGGCCTGCTGGCGAATCTGCTCCAGCTCCTCTTCTCTTGCGGCAATCTCCACTTCGTTACTTTCTGACGCTTCCAGCTCCTGCCGCAATCCATCTGCGTGGGCGAGTACCTCTCGCGTGCTACCACCATACTTGTGCATGAGCCGCTTGAGAGTGTGCAAACGTTCCTCCACCCACTCCATTCTGGCTGGATCCGCTTGGATGTTCTGAATGTAGTCTCTGAGTGTCAAAGAAATATCCTCCACCTGGTGTTTGACTCCCTCCAAGGTTTGGGCCAGAGACTTGAAAGCAGGATCCAGGTTACCAAGGTCGGCAAGGATTTTTTGACACTGGCTCACCTCTTCCAGAACCGCACCGCTATCTAAGTATAGAATCTGATGAGCCTCGGAAGCACCTTGCCGAAACCGCTCCACGTGCCGCAACCTTTCGCGTTCCACTTCGAGCTGGATCTCCTCGTCCATCTGAATCCGGGCATTGTGGATCTCCTCCAACTGAAAACGGTTCAGTTCTTCCTTTTCTTGCCGCTCCTGGGCCTGACGTTGTAGTCGCCTCAGTTCGCTCTGCAGCCTCTTGAGCTCACCAAAGGTGTGCCCATATGCTTGTCGCTCTGCTTCGAAGCCGCCAAATCCATCAATGATCTCCAGGTGGGCTTCAGGTTCCAAGAATAGTTGATGCTCACGCTGGCCGGAAATGCTCACCAGCCCCCGACAAAACTGGCTCAAAAACCCTAAAGTGGCAAGCTGACCGTTGACATATACCCGGTTGCGTCCGGATGTGGAGAGAACCCGCTTGACCACAACCTCCGGACCGCCCAAATCCCCCAAACTGGCTTGAACTTGGTCTCGATCTACATCATCGGCCAGGTGAAAGAGAACAGTCACCGCGGCTTCCTGGCTGCCAGTACGAATGAGATCTCCAGAACCACGACTGCCCAGCAATAGATTGATGGCGTTAACCAGAATGGATTTGCCCGCACCCGTCTCTCCGGTGACTACTGTGAGTCCTGGTTTAAAAGAGACAGACAGCTTGTCGATAATGGCCAGATTCCTGATCTGCAACTCGGCAAGCACAATCCTACCTCACTTTAAAGGTAACCCTAACCACCTCTTAGATTGTCATTTTGAGGAGTGCCGCCTGTACGGGGCGACAAGGAATCTTGGGAGCCTTCGCTTCACTCAGGGCGACACTCGCGAGGATTCTTCGCTGAGTTTACCCTGAGTGCTTTGAAGGGCTCAGAATGACAATGCTGAGGTCCCGCATGGACACCAATTAGCATTTCCTAGCCCGGACATTTCATGAAATACCCGGCCTAGGAGTTGACTTTGTCATAATTGAAAAGAGATTTCAACCGGGTTATGGGGAAATAATGCTAACGGCTATTGGATGGATGAAAGCCAGAGAATCCAGTGAATTATGGACCAATCAGTGCCCACCGGAACATTACCTCTATAGGGTGCCATTCTGCGGAGTCGCGTTGTACGACCTTCAACTTTTTTATTTGTAAATCTCGCCCGCTTACCGTATAGTTATACAGATAGTTTAAACATCAAGAAGTTAACAATCACGTTACTGGCGCACTTCCTTCGAAACTCCCAAGAAATCTTAGGAGGAAAAACAAGCATGGATTCGCATTCGTGCGAATTGAAGCTCCCTGCAGCCAGCTGCAGGGAATCTTCGAAATGTAAGGAATGAATCCATTTTATTGCAGTTCGCTCGCTAACCCCGCAGCAAGCTACGGGGAATGCGCTCGCTGGAGCATTTTCAAGCGAACTCCACTTATACCACAGCGGGGCACCCAACCACCCTCTCATTTATCTAGCTGAAATCATAGACTAAAGGGACGTTCCCCTGTTGGTAGCACCTGTGTTGTAGCAGCTACAAAGCACTGAACATTTGTAGCGTAGCTTTGTTGGTGAATTCCGCCAAAAAGGTACTGCCATGAAAAACAAAGAAGGGGGCGTTACGCTGAATGAACTCATTATCTCTCTGGCTGTAGTGGGTGTACTAGCCGCTATGAGTCTGCCAAAATTAGTCAAAATTGTACCCAACTACCGTCTCACCAGTACAGCACGCTCCCTCGTAGTCCAAATCCACAAGGCAAAGCTTAGGGCCGTCCAACAAGGCACCATCTACTATTTCGATTTCGATCTTGACGGTGACGGCAACCTGGAATCAGGGGGCTGCTTTCTGTGGGGGGATCGCAATGGAAACCGACGGAAAGAACTGTTGGAGAAAAGCGATATGCTTATGGACTTTGAAACCTTGGCCAACGTCCACCTCAAGCCTTATTCTCATGAACTCGGCGGACCAGAGCATGGGCCAAACAACACCAAGATCGATGCAGGCGGTGGTGACGGGGTTAGCTTCAGTCAGAATCGAATCAAGTTCAATCCCGACGGGACATGCAGTACCGGTACCATCTATCTCCACAGCTCCAATGGTCGGACCTTGGCCATTCGTCTTCGATTCAATGGCTTGACCCAGCTTTGGATGCATGATGGTTCTCAATGGAAAAGATGGTAGGCAGCAGGCAGCAGGCAGCAATGTAGACTTTACCCGAAAACATTCGCTGTGATCATGTCTTTAAGAAAACAAAGGAGGTAGTATGCCTGCCGGAGAGCACTCTTTCACCTCTCCCCCATAGTCACCCGTATCACCTCCTCAAACGTAGTAACACCCCGCAGCATTTTGTCTACGGCGGACTGTTGGAGGGTTAACATGCCCTCCTCAGTGGCGATTTCTTGCAATTCCGCCAATGGGGCTTTACGGTTCGCGAGCTTTCCCAGTTTTTCGCTCATGGGCAACACCTCGAATATGCCGGTACGTCCCAAATAACCGGTATTTCGACACTGCAGGCACCCCTTGCCCATTTTGAGTTCCACTTCGTTTTCCGGGTTCTCGCCCAGGGCCAAGGGAGCCAGATCAGCAACCCGCATCCTGTATGCTTCCTCGCAATGAGGGCAAATTTTTCTCACCAACCGTTGGGCCACCACTCCTGTGAGGGTGGAGGAGATCAGGAAGGGCCGAACTCCCAGATCAATGAGCCGGGTTATGGCGCTGGGTGCATCGTTGGTGTGCAACGTGCTGAGAACGAGGTGGCCGGTGAGGGCCGACTGCACGGCATTGCTTGCCGTTTCCAGGTCTCTCATCTCACCGATCATGATGATGTCAGGGTCCTGGCGGAGAACATGGCGGAGGATGTTGGCGAAGGTGAGATTGATCTGTGGCTTCACGGCGATCTGGTTGAACTGCTCATGGACCATCTCTATGGGATCTTCAATAGTGGTAACGTTGTTCCGTTCACTGACAAGAAAGCGCAGACTGGAATACAGGGTGGTGGTCTTACCACTGCCGGTAGGACCAGTAATCAGAACAATGCCGTTGGGTACCTCTATGAGCTTACGGTATCTAATAAGGTCGGCCGATGAAAATCCCAGCCCCTCGAGATCCTGCAAAAGAATGTTAGGATTCAGAATGCGCAGAACCGCCTTTTCACCAAACGCCACCGGCACGGTTGAAACCCGAATTTCCGCCTCCTTGCCGCTTCGTTCCACCTTTATGCGCCCATCCTGAGGCCGTCGTTTCTCGGCAAGATCCAGCCGAGCCAAACCCTTGATCCTCGAGAGAATTGCCGGATGTACACTCTTGGGTATTCGGTAAATGGTATGCAGGAGTCCGTCGATCCGAAGCCGCACAATGGTCTGGTCCCGCTTGGGCTCAATGTGTACGTCACTGGCACGCTGATCAAAACCGTAGGTGAACAGGTGGTCCACCGCATTGGTTATGTGTTGGTCGCTTGAGGAGATCTCGTCGGTCGATTGCAGCCGGGTGAATTGTTCCAGGTTCCCCAGATCCACCAAGGGCCGGCTCATCTGATGGTCAGCGGCGGCAATGGAACTCTTGAATCCATAGAACTCCGAGATGGTCTTGATAATGTCACTTTTGGTGCTAATCAGCGCTTCTACCCGTTTCTGTGTGACCCGCTCGATATCCTCCAGAACCTCCCGATTGAAGGGATCATAGACCACCACGGTAATGGTCTCAAGGGAACTTTCCACCGGGAGTACCATGTGTTTAAGAGCAAAGCTTTTTGGAATGGTTTGGGTTACCAACTCCAAATCCAGTTCCAAGGGATCAATTTTCTTGAAAGCCATGCCCAGTTCAGCCGCCACTGCCCTCATGATGGCCTCTTCATCGAGACAGCCATCCGTACCCTCTCCCGGCTCCAGTTCCATGGAGACCAGAACATCCACTGGAGTAATCTCAGCATTGCAGCTCTGGGCAGAGAAACCCCCTCTTTTAACCCTGCAAATCTGGGCGAGCTTTTCCTGCTGCACAGGGGCTCTTTTATAGATTATCTTCTCCTGGCGTGGGCTGATCAGACCGCACCTGCGGAGTATCCCAACCAAGTATTTCAGATCCAACCGGGTTGAACTCATTTACAGTGCGCTCCTTAGTAAAGAATCCGGGCTAGGACCCACTCAAGAACACAAGACATTGTCCTTGAAACCGGGGAGAGGGTCAAGCTGATTTGTCTGGCCTAATCTTATGGAATTATTTTTTGATTTGTGATATAAATGTTTTGACTCAAGGCCAAGGCGCATCTTCCCTTCATAGCCGTATCCTGGTGCTGCGATCTACGAACACAACTTACAAAGTACGCCGAACGTCTCTTCTCAAGCGAATATGCCTACTCGGCACGATTGATCTAAAACGCAACCGGTTTGTTTTCATCCATTGTGCAAATCGGAGGACTGAACAATACGATCAGAGAGTGAGACAATGCATATCTATGAAAACAGTCTATAACCATATATGAGTTACCCTTATTGTTGCATACCCAGGCCGAGGAAAAACGCGTCAGAGTGCGGTGCATAAAATATGTCTCCACCTTTGAGTTCGCTACCACCGCCTTTCAGAGTTATATATTGAGGCTTTTTTTTGATACAGTGAGGTTCCTTGCGACCATGCCAGAGGACCAGCTGTTGATGAAATGATGAACCACTGAGCTTGTCGAGTGTGGAGAATGATTCCCAGGGAAAAGGATGGAGCTGTGATCGTGAATCTCCTGTGGGGGTTCACCACGCTTGAGTTGTTGGTTGTTATCTTGATCCTGCTCATTATGGCTGCGATAGCTTTTCCTAACTTATCGGGCTGGGCAAGAAATCAACGGCTCAAGGGTGTGGCCAGGGATTTGTTTTCCCACTTTCAGTTCGCTCGTTTGGAAGCTATTAAACGAAGTACCACCATAGCTCTGGCCTTCAACCCAGGAGTCGGGGGAGTAGGTAATTATACGGTATTTGTGGATGACGGCGCAGGAGGAGGTACCGCCGGCAACCTGATCCAGGACAATGAGGCTGAGGCCACCGTGAGACGCACCATCATGCCTGGGGGGGTCATGCTTACCAGCACTACGTTTCCGGACGATCGGGCTGGATACAATGCCCGCGGCTTTCCTGTTCTGGGAAATGGCGGAACAGTCAGGCTTAGTACAGACAGCAGAAGCTACGAGGTGGAAATGCAACAGACCTCAGGAGGTTTGAGCCTGAATGGGCCGCTTTAGCCCGGATATTTCATGAATTGCCCTTGAACTTCCCGGGTTTGGACAATCACAAGGACATCTTGGCGTGACAGAACGTGCAAAACGCAATATAGGTAACCTCCGAAGCGGCTTTAGTCTGGTTGAACTCTTGGTGGCCATGGCAATCACCGGCGTGGTCATGGCAGCTGTTTTCAAGATTTATACAACCCAACAAGATTCTTATGTTCTGCAAGAGCAGGTTGCAGAAATGCAGCAAAACGGACGGACAGCGAAGTACGTGATGGCCAAAGAGATCAGAATGGCAGGGTATGATCCAACTGGTCTTGCCGGGGCAGGATTCATATCTGCCGGTAGTAACATCATACACTTCACCATGGACATTACCGGTGAGGACGGGACCATCACCGTTCCCGGTGATGATATTACCTATGCGGTCTCCAGTGGGAACTTGAAGAGAAACGACGGCGCCAACAACCAAGCCGTAGTGGAAAATGTCGAGGCTGTGGGTTTCGCCTATGCTTTCGACGCTGACGATGATGGCAACATAGACATCAGCGCTGGTGGCAATATTATTTGGGCAATCGATTCAGATGTCACCGACACTGACGAGCGGCTGGATAAGTATCTGGATACCAACGATGACGGGATCATCTCTGTTGATGATGATGCGGCTGGTGCAGACTTGGTATCCTTGGTGCCTCTCGACCGAATACGGGCCGTGAGAATTTGGATTTTGGCCAGGACCGGCAGAGAGGACAAGGCTTTTGCTGATACCTCAACATATGTTGTGGCTAATCAGAGGGTGAACGCCAATGATGGCAGCAGACGCTACCTTCTGACAACCACCGTCAAGTGCAGGAACATGGCTCTCTAGAAGTATCACCGATTCCGTCATGCCGGAATCCGGATACGCTGCAGGGACCTGGATACCGGATCTCAGCTTTGCTTTGTCCGATATGACGATTGTTGGTCTTTTTGCTCGTTTTGCATAGAGAACGGACCGTTCAGACCATGAGCAGCAGACGAGTTCGAGAAACATGCCCAAGCTGAAACAAGAAGGCTATACCCTCTTAGAGATTCTGATTGCCATTACCATTCTGGCGTTTGGTCTTCTGGCAGTTGCAACCATGCAGGTCAGGGCCATCAAGACCAACGCCATTGCCAGCAGTATCTCGCAGGGACTTACCCTGGGCCAAGCCAAGGTGGAAGAGTTGATGAATCTTGCCTACAGCCACCCTGCCCTGAGTGATACAGATGGCGATGGGACCAACCAGGACGCAGACGACGACGGTGTAGATGACGATGGCGACAACTTTGGCTTAAGTCATACCGTGGGTGAAGCTGACAATAACACTCCGGCAACCAATGATGGATATACCATCTACTGGAACGTTGCCGTCGATGAACCTGTGATCAGCAGTAAGACCATCAGGGTGATTGTGACCTGGACCGAGAAAGGAAGGAATAAGCGTATTAAGCTGGATTTCGTTAAGACCAGTCTTAGTTAGTGTCCATCCGGAAACTCCGGAAGACGCTAGCTGGAGTTTCTAATTCATAAATGAGCAATTTGCCGGAAGATCAAGGAAATCAAGGGATTACGCGGAGGCGTACTTCACGTACGTCGCACAAGAAATCCCGAAAATTGACGTAGGGATTGCGGCAAAGGGCCATTTATGGATGGAAACTAGTTAGGACTGCTCCTGAAAGTCATGTCTCCTCCCCTGGCGGTCTCTGGCTCTGAGAGCCTACGCCTCGGAGAGGAGGGGATTCCAGGGATCTCAAACAATCCCTCCCCCTTGACGGGGGTTAGGGTGGGGGTGTCCCCCTGCCCTTCGAAAAATGGGGGCCGGGGGGGGGGATTTGGCAGGTAACGGCGCAGAGTTTCCATTATGAAAGGAATTGTTGAGACCATAGCCAATGACAGGGGATCGGCTCTCGTGGTTGCCTTGCTCGTATTGGTGTTGCTTACTCTCATGGGCATTTCAGCCACCACCACCAGCACCATAGAGGTGCAGATGGCCGGCAATGAGAAATTTCTGGACATGGCCTTCTATGCCGCGGAGAGTGGCTGGCAGACGTCGCTGAATTGGCTGGATCACCAGTACCCGGGAGTTACCCAGAATCTTGGCTGGGACCAGGAATCTGAGACCTTCGTACCGGAGAACTACAACACTCCAGATTACATCGTGCTGGCAGAAGATAACGATACCCAATATTCGGTGAAGATAGAATTTGTGGGCACAAGGGCCGTGCCAGGCTACGGTACGAATTTTCGTAGATTCAACTACAGGGTGAATTCAGTAGGGATTGGACCCGGCAACGCTCGTTCAGAAGTGAGCGTCGTTGCCGGCAAGATCTTTGATACCGAAGGCTCATAGTATGAATTTAGTCAAAAGCAAATACTTGATATTTTTCATTTTACTGGACTTCTCCTTGATAATTGCTGGATTTGGATTGAACCAAGCAGGTGCGCAAGCATTGGATAACTGCCCTTACCCGCCATTTTCTTCCACAGAGACCGGCAAACCAAATATTCTCATCATCCTGGACCACTCCGATTCCATGGGGAGCCATGCCGGCTCTCGCTGGGTCACTGCTCAAGCAGTGGTAAAGGATATCATTGATGATTTTCCCAATGTGCGCTTCGGCCTGATGAGGATGGATGGCGCCAACACGTCCGGCGATGACAACATAAGCATTGAGAGTCCTTACATCAGACAGGGCGGCAAGCTCTTGAAGCCCGTTGGCACTCCGGGTGATGAAATAAAAGCGTATATCGACAACTGGGGAGATGAGAGCAACAACCCCCAGACCTGGACCCCGTTGGCTGAGACCCTGGCGGCGGCTGGCCAGTACTTTGCCACGGTGGCGGTGGCCGGCTCCCACACTGGCAGCGATGATTCTTCGGTTCTCATTGACAGCAGTGCTGATTTCGTCACCGATGGGATTCAGATTGGCGATGTCATTTTCAACACCACGGATGGCTCGTACGGCAAGGTGATCGGGATCACCGCAACTACCATAACCGCCACTTTGACCGGCGGCAGTCACAACCATTGGGACACTGACGATGGTTATACCACCTCCAAAAAAGCTGGAAAAGGTCCCGCGGGCTTCGGAGCTTACTATAAACCCTACCACCCCAATCACACAGACAGTAAAAGCCATTACCGAACGGGCACTCTGTCCTCAGGTAGTGAGCCCTGGATTGACAAGAGCCACACCATATCCTCCCAGCCAGCGGGGTTTGAAAACTATGTTGCCATCAGGACCTATCAAGATAAATTCAGTGACTATAGCGAAGATGCTGCAGAACTCATAGACCTTAATCTTCCCGTCGCCGCCACTGTTTATGTTGCCTACCAGAACAATAGGACAGTCCCAACCTGGCTCGAAAGCTACACCGACACCGGCAAAGACGTCACCATTTCAGATGGTACGAGTTTCGACATTTACGCCAAAGACTTCAGCGCCGGCCTTGTCACCCTAGGAGGAAATCAAAACGGCAGTGCTGACGCCGACTACACCTATTTTGCCTACGTCTCCCTGCCTGGTGGCATTAATGATAGTATCGCTTCCAACACGGATGATACGGGCAGATATGTGGATGCAACCAGCCCCATAGAAAATATATGTCAGCAATCCTTCATAATCTTCATTACCGATGGTTTATCAAACTACGACAGCGACTGGAATATCGTGACTAGTTTCATCGGCGATTATGACGGGGACGGTGCAGACAGCAACGACAAATATATGGATGATGTGGCCAAATATTTATACGAAAAGGACATGCGCTCAGACCTGGAAGGAATGCAAAATCTTGTTACCTACGTGGTTGGTTTTTTTATCAATGACCCACTTTTGTCAAACGCCGCCGCCAAAGGGGGAGGGCTTTATTTCACCGCCAGTAGCTCCGATGCACTGACCACGGCCTTGCAGAAAGCCATTACGGATATTTTGGATAGGACCTCTGCCGGTGCCGCGGTTTCAACCATTACCAATTCTTCCGCATCGGACGACTACTTGGTCCAGGCCAAATTTCTGCCTGCCTCCTGGAAGGGCTTCCTGGAGACTTTTACCCTGCCGTTTGTGGAAGGCGAAACTCCACTTTGGGAAGCTGGGGCTGTTCTAGCCGAGAGGATAGATCTGAACACCGCTGATGACCGTGAGATTTTTACCTACATGGCTTCGGAGTCACCGAAAAAGCAGGATTTCAAAGCAATCAACTCTACCCTGGTGGATACCTTAAACACAGAATGGTCTGAGGGTAGCGATAGCGAAATTCAGGATATGATAGATTTCATCAGGGGTGATATCAGCCATGACGGAGGTAAATACAGGGACAGGCAGGGCTGGTTTCTGGGTGATATCATCTACTCCACCCCGCGTGTTGTGGGACCGCCAAGATCATTCTTTGTGGAAAACGATTATCAGGGATTCAAGAGCAATTATCTCAATAGAACCACCATGATTTACGTCGGGGCAAACGACGGCATGCTCCACGGTTTCAATGCTGCCGACGGTTCAGAAGGTTGGGCTTTCATCCCAGAAAACATACGTCCCTATCTTTCCAACCTGACTCTTGATTCCTGTCACCGGTACTATGTGGATCTATCTCCGACGGTTTATGACGTCTGGGATGAGACTTGGGTGACGAGTGGCAAGGAATGGACTGGGTGGAAAACCGTCTTGCTGGGCGGCAACAGACTGGGAGGCGAGGAATACTTTGCCCTGGATGTAACAGATCCTGCCGTTGATTCCGTCTCCATCTTATGGGACACGGTAGTGTTTATAGGAAGAAAATCATCCACGATTCCAACCGTTGGTAAAGTAAAAGTGCTGGAAGGAGCGGGTGGGGAAGTTGACGGCTGGTTTGCCGTCATCACCTCCGGCTATGATGAGGACGCGGCCCGGGCCGGAAGGATTGCCGCAGTTAACTTCACCAGCGGCAGCAAAGAAACCATCTGGCTTCAGGGCATGTTACACGTCAACGAACTGGCGACCCAAGCCAGAAGCGGAGCGAACCCTTACTACAGCCTGACTTCACCTGTGGCGGTGGATTCTGATAATGACGGCTATCTTGATCTGATCTACGCTGGTGACACCGAGGGGGCGCTGTGGAAATTTTACTATGACTATAACGATACGCTTTGGAAGAAAGTAAAACTGTTTGCCACTGGTGGCCAGCCCATCACCGGCAGACCTACCCTGGTGTTTGACGACCAGGACAACCTCAGGGTTTTCTTCGGCACCGGGAAATACCTGGTTGGAATTGATAAGATCAACTCCTCCCGAAATGCTTACTACTGCATCGTTGAAACAAAATTCCAGGCAGCGAATCCGTCAACGGATGACAATCATGACCATTACACCAATGCGCCTCCATCACCCCTTGGACCAAGTGATTTAGCGGATATAACTTCAGTGAGAACGGAGGGGGAATTCAGTAATTACCTGAGCGGCTTGTCCGAGGCGGAACGGAATGCCTTCTCTGAAAGGTATGAGGGTGGCTGGTACTTTCAACTGGATGATCCCGGAACCGCTCCCGGCGAGAGAGTGATTGAAGAGTCCACGGTGGTTGCCGGTGTTTCCTTTTTCACCTCTTTTACGCCGAGTGAGGACATCTGTGGCTTTGGAGGCGATGCCAGAGTATACGCCGTGGATTATAAGACAGGATTTATCGCCACCGCAGGAAGCGATACCACCCTGAGTGCTGACGACGCAAGTAACATAACGGAGCGATACAAAGAATTGGGCCCTGGTCTTCCTTCGAAGGTGGTCTACCATAGGGATTCCAGCACCGGTCTATCCAGTGTTTTGGTGCAGACCAGCGACACTGCCGTACATGTTGAAAACGTGACCTTGACAGGCAGGTTATGGGGTCTCGGCTCCTGGAAGACTGTTGATTAGGAATTCTTGGTTAGGAGTACATACCTATGAAAAACAATATATTCCTTTTGTTCCTGACACTTCTGCTTATCCCCAACCTTGCGCATGCAGATCGCTCAGAAACCATTGAAATTCGAGGAGTTATCGGTGATTCTGCTCCGCAATCCCGCACATACGAAGTGGATGGCGAGATCTATAAATTCGATGAAAACATTATCATACAAACCCCATCTGGAGACTCTTTGACTCTTGCTGATTTGAAAGGTGGAATGAAAATTACAATCATCGCTGCCAAAGTCCCCGGCCCGGACGGCAAGGAAAAAATCCGATATATTAGTATCATAGTGATGAAAGGGAAAATCTAGACAAAAGAGCCACAAGACGGTGCCAACCCACTCCTCCCCCCCCCAGATATAAAAAAAGTTAATGGTTATTAAATTTTTTGACCTGATTGCACACCAAATCTCCCATCACTGAGAGCCTGCCACCAGTAATTTTTGCAACCTGACCACCCCCGCAAGCTCTAAACACCCTTCCGGGCTGTGGAACCCGCCTATGGTTGATTGTGGTTGCTGTTGGTTGGGGAGGAAGAGAGGAAAAAGGTGGCCGGATATTTTCCAGTGGCACAGTATTTGCTCAATCTCATCACAGCAGGCTACAAGACAGTGGAAAGGCTCGTTACTCAGGAAATAGCAGAGGTTTCAATAAAATTATGAAGCGCTTATCTTCACCTGTTTTTTCAGTGGCAAGGAGTCCCATCCGGCCTGGAACAGAGCAGAGACTCCATGGTCGCCTCGAGCAGGGTTTTACCCTGGTTGAACTGATAATCATTGTTGTCATCATCGGTGGGCTGATTACTCTCGCCTCCCTGGGCATTCCCGAGTGGCGAGCCAATATAACTCTCAAGACCACAGCGAGAGAGGTGATCTCCTCTTTTCAGTTTGCCCGAATAGAGGCGGCAAAGCGCAACGCAACGGCGTCAGTACAGGTCACCAAGGGAGGACTTGGTGTTGGTAAATGTCAGGTCATAATTGGCGGCCAAACCATAAGAGAGCTGGCGGTGCCCTCGAGCGTAGTAGTCACAAAGTTGGAACAGCCGCTTGGCACGACAGTAGTGGCACCAGATGCCATATACCAATTGAGTAATCGTGGTTTTCCAGTTGGCTCCGTTGGTAAGGTCACCCTGAGCAACGGGGAGAGGAGCTACGATATCGAACTGAAACCGGCAGGAGGGATCTCTCTGAGTGGACCTTATTAGTCAGTAACATCGTTTTTGGGGGCAAACTTTGACACGAGCTCAACACTCTCATCAACCCGAGATCCAAGGAAAATACGATATGGGTAAACCGCGAAAAAAGAAATTAGCGAATCTGCAGCAGGGGTTCACGCTTGTGGAAATTATCGTTGCTATAGCCATAGCTGGAATTGTGATAGGCGCCATCTACTCTACGTATAAATCCCAACAGGATAGCTACGTTGCTCAGGAACAGGTAGTAGAAATGCAGCAGAATCTCCGGGCGGCCCTCTACATGATAGGGAGAGATATCAGAATGGCAGGGTTTAATCCAGCAGAGATCCCTGATTTAGCTGGGTTTAAACAAAGTTTGCCTGACGGTGACGGCCTCGAGGCAACGGACTCGACAAGAATGACCTTTACCACCGACGATGATGAAAATGAAGCCATATCGTCAGCATTGAATGCCAATGGCAATACTGAACAAATAGCGTACCGATTGGATAGCAATAGACTCCAGAAGTTCATGTACGATGCACTCAATGGGTGGCGATGGGAAACAGTGGCTGAGAATATCGATGCTGTTAATTTTGTTTATCTGGACGGCAACGGAAATCCGATTGACCCGACCACAGCTACCAATCTACCGTTAATACGGTCAGTTCAAATCACTCTCCTCGCCCGAACAATTCATCAAGCAAAAGATTATATCAACAACCAAATATATCAAAATCAATGGCCAGTTGCGAGCTGGGCCCATTGGGAGGTTGGCCCCTTAGGCGATAACTTCCGACGGCGACTGTTGACCACCGAGATACGATGCCGAAATTTGGGAATCTAAATGATGTCTCTATTGATGAAAGAAGTAGGTATAAAAATGAATTCTCATAAAAATGAAGGGTTTACAATTCTGGAGATTCTCATGGCCATAACTATTCTGGCTGTTGGGATTCTGGCCATCGCCACCTTGCAGGGCAGTTCAATCAAAGGCAATTCCCTGGCCATTGGGATTACTGAGGGAATTACCCTCGCCCAAGACAAAGCAGAGGAATTGACGAGACTTACTTATAACCACGCACTTCTGACAGATACTACAGATGACGGGGGTGAGGTGACCAATCAAGATGCTGATCAAAACGGTATCGACGATGATGATGAGGGCAATCCTGTAGATGGGATTGCAGACTATGGACTGGACCAGACAGGGGTTGGAGTGGCTGACCAGAGTGAGTCCAACGGCAGATATGATATCCATTGGAATATCGCCGTGAACACACCGATTAACAACGTTAAGACCATTCGCGTAATCGTTCTGTGGACCGATAGAGGAGCAGTAAAGAGGGCCTCGGTTGAGTGCATGAAGATGGACGTCATTTGATCTGGAAGCAGTCAAAGAATCTGGAGGAGACAAACATGTATCTTTCGCCAACACTTAGAAACGAGCGGGGAAGCGCACTGATCATTGCCCTCTTGATGCTCGTGGTTCTCACGCTAATCGGCATTTCGGCAAGCACCACCACTACCTTCGAATTGCAGATCTCAGGAAACGACAAATTGTACAAAATGGCCTTCTATCAGGCAGATGGTGCAACCGAAGCTGGTTCTGAGTTGATTGAGCAAAACATTGAAGAAAGAGACTGGACTGCCACTGCTCTTACCGCCAGAGGGAACATCGGAATTATATGTATCGAAGACGGTCTTGGTAACTGCATCAACAGAGATCACTACCTGAATGCCGACATCGGGACCACTGTGCCATCAGATACGAATCGCCATGCGGTTATTCCTGCAAACCCTCCAGCCGGTGCACCGCGCACAAATATCCTCATGGGTGGTGATCCAACACTGTCAACCGGAAGCGCCGTGCTCTTGGCCTCAGGATATGAGGGCATGGGAAAGGGCGCAGGAGGTGGAGGAGTTTGGCTCATCTACGACGTTCGGGCCCAGCATCAGGGAGTACGCAACAGTGGCTCTCTGGTAAACCTGCAGTGGCGGCACGTTATGTGAGATTGGTTTTCGACAGGAGTCTCCAGTGTTCCCTATAGGGCCAGAGTTTCTTACTGAACATATGCAAAGGAGAGCCGTCATGAAAAAGGCCATTTTGATCATCTTCATAAGCGCGGCACTGTGTGCCACCGCCTTAGCCGCAGGGAAAACCTCGGTTTTGGTGGGCTACATTGAATCAATAGAGAAAGACTACATCATCATGAATGATACCCGATTCAAGCTCATTAATAAGTACAGCGATCCCAGTGACAAGATCAAATACGGTTTTGAAACGGAATACTGGCTCATGGATTATGACCGAAAAGGAAATCTCCTTGGAGCTTTTAAAGTGAACTTTGAGACTCTCGGAGCTGTTGGCTGGGTGGCCGAGGCGAGAGTGACTTTACAGGATAACGTTGTGCGAAAAATTGAGGTCCTGGACGAAGAAGGGTAGCATCACGGACCTTAGCGATACTCGTAAGGAAGGTGAATCGTCATGAAAAATCCAAGTTTAAGGCTCATTCTGCTGGCACTCGTAGTGGTTTTAACCACCGCCGCAACCTCACACGCCAAACAAGAATCAGTTGCAGTCGATATGGCTGATTACACCGCCATACCGCCGTTTGTCCTGCGGGGAGCGGCCGCCAATGTGCTCTTGAATCTTTCCGTCGAGTGGCCCACAGCAGGAGCGGCCTATAATGACGAGATGTTTGATAGTAATAGGGATGGAGACTCTACAGATCCGGGTGAGTGTGACGGCAGGGCCACCATCGATGGCAAGTCCATAGGAAAATGTTATTTCAAGGACAAGGACTACCTGGGATATTTCGACCCCAACAAGTGCTACACCTACACCAACAATCGCTTTGAACCAGCCGATATCCCCAACAGCGACCACGAGTGCACCGGCAAGAGCGGCAGGTGGAGTGGCAATTTTCTCAACTGGGCCACCATGAGCGCCATTGACGAGCTCCGCTGGGCCCTGACCGGTGGCTACCGCCACGTGGACACCAGCTCGGAGACCGCGCTGGAGAGGGCCAATGTGGACCCTGCCAGGTTTCCTGCCTTTCACCGGGTATGGCAGGTCAAGGTGGTGAGTTCCACCTACAATGTGGAACCCAGCACGGTGACGCCGTTCAGTGACGGCACGATCTACATCTATAACCATGGCTATGAGGTTTCTTTTTTCAACGCTTGCTGCAATTCAACTGAATACACGAATTTAGGTGCCGGCCATCTAGGTACCTACTACGCCAGACTAAAAGTGTGCGACCCCGCCCAGGGGCTGGAAGACAACTGCGTTTCACGCTTTGACGGCACCGACAGCTACTTCAAGCCCGAGGGCTTGATGCAGAAAAATGACAACAAGATGCGCTTTGCCGCCATGGGGTACCTCCTGGAGAGCGTCAGGGAGAGAGAAGGAGGCGTGCTCAGGGCCAACATGAAGTACGTCGGCCCGCACCTGCCCGATGGATCGGCCAATCCCAATGCAGAGTACGGCGAGGATGGTATTTTTGTTGTGGACCCGGACAATCAAAAGCCTTTAGATGTGGACGTGCAATACAGTGGAGTTATTAATTACCTCAACAGATTTGGCAGGAATGGCTATAAATCCAAAGACCCGGTGAGCGAACTCTTCTACGAGTGTTTGAACTATTACAAGAATCGGGGGCCGACCGCCAACTTCCTGGATGGGGACAATGATTACCATATTGATGGTCAGATCGACCCCATACCCTCTGCCTTTAAAGACGGTTTTCCGGTCATCACCACCTGGGACGACCCCATCCAGCACGCGTGCCAGCAAAACTACATTATCGGGATTAACGACGCCTTTCCCCACGTGGACAAGCGTCTGCCCGGGACTTCCTTTCACACCGATGCCGACTATGACAATGATAGCGTCGATGATCTCACCTGGGGTGACTACGGCGAGCCTGCCAATGCGGATCCGGACTATAGTGTAACCGCTCTCACCAATACCGTGGGGCAACTGCAGGGCATAAACGGGACCCAGCAGCTCGTCGGTTGCACTCCCACCAAGTGCGACTGGGTTAACGACCTCAAGACCATCCCTGGTCTCGGCCAGGTGGCAGGTCCGCGGGGCGGCACGAAGCACAATTCCTGGTACGTGGCCGGCTTGGCCTACTATGCCAATTCCGAGGACATACGGCCGCTTCTGGATGGCAGGCAGTCCATCACCACCTATATGATGGACACCCAGGAGTACACAAGCGACCCTTACAAGGGTGAGATGAACATGCTCTGGCTGACGGGCAAGTACGGCGGTTTTGTGGAGAAGGATTTTCAGGACACCAATGGTGACGGCAACCCATACGAGCCCAACCTCGCGCATGAATGGGACGAGGATGGAGACGGCGAGCCGGACAACTATGTTTTGGCCTCTGATCCCGGCCGGATGGTGCGTGCCCTCAACAAAGCCTTCGTCGACATCCTCAGTAGGGCAAGTTCCGGTACCGCGGCATCGGTGATCGCCAGCACCCGTACCGGGGCAGGAGCGGTCTATCAGACCATCTTTCACCCGTACTACACTGACTTGAACTGCAACCCGGCCGTAAAACGTGAAGTCGAATGGGTTGGTGAGATCCACGGTCTCTTTGTGGATCCCTGGGGAAATATGCGCGAAGATTCCAACCAGAATCGACAACTTGACCTGGTGGAGACCTCTCCAGGCGCAAACGACCGAGACCGAATCATCATATTTGACGGCAGTAACGTCTACAAATTAGATGATGCTGATGGAAACGGCAAACTTGATCCCGGTGAGGATTGGACCGACGCGAATGCAGACGGAGAGCTTGAAATTAGTGAGATCGATGTGTCCCCGGTTACCTTGGCTGACGTCAACTATACCTGGTCCACCAATGACTGGCTGAATGAGCTACCTGATGCAAATATACCAACCCAGAGAGGAACATTTGTGAGCGATAGTAAAAACAGGTACATCTTCACCTTTATCGATAACGACGGAGATATGGTGCCGAAAGCTGACGGGAGTGAGGAGTTTGCTTTTACCACCGCCAATACGGCAGACATCGGACCCTATCTGCACCTGTTTGATCCCTTTGTTTACGGCCCTTCCGAGCCCCCTCCGGGCATCAGGTCCGCAGACTATGGTCTCTTTGTCACAGACCAGACCGAAAGGGTAGTGGACTACATCAGAGGCGAAGATCAACCTGCTGCAGTTGTCGGCGGTTCAAACCTACCGGCCATGAGAAATCGGCAGGTTGATTACGACTGCGACAATACTGCTGAGACCTGGCGGCTGGGGGATGTGATTCACTCCAGCCCCACAGTGGTTGCAACACCGGCTGAAGACTATGATTTGATTTACAGAGATAGGACCTACGCGGACTTTTTTGTCAAGTATAAAAACAGACGCCACGTGGTCTATGTGGGTGCGAATGATGGGATGCTCCACGCCTTCAATGGTGGTTTTTTTGATGCTTCTCAAACTAAGTTCTGGAAGGCTTACCATGCTGTTTCGGGATATTCGGATCCGGGCACTGCTCCAGAGCTTGGCGCCGAACTGTGGGCCTACGTCCCCTATAACCTGCTGCCGCACCTCTACTGGCTTACCGATCCCACCTACTCCCACGTCTACTATGTTGATCTGAAACCCAAGGTGTTTGACGCCAGGATATATGACCCAACCCTTCCCGCCACTGATAAGCATCCCCATGGCTGGGCAACGATCATGGTGGTTGGCATGAGATTAGGAGGCGGCCCCCTCAAGACGGATAAAGATCACGATGGAAGGTACGAACCAAATGGTGCATCTCCGGATACGGAAATGCGTTCAGCCTATATCATTCTGGATATCACCGACCCCGAGTCGCCCCCCACGGTGCTGGCGGAGATCACCTTTGATGATCTCGGCTTCACCACCAGCTACCCGGCAGTCATTGTCATGGATCCGAAAGATACAACGAACGCCAATGATTGGTACCTGGTCCTGGGCTCCGGGCCCACGAATATAACCAGCGCAACCAGCGACCAAAGGGCAAAAATATACATCATTGATCTGAAGAAACTGGGCCAGAATGGAGAACTCAAGGATCAGGATGGTAACGCCCCCCCACTTCCTTTTGAAACTCTGGACGACCATGCCATAGTCGGGGATCTGGTCTCGGTGGATCTTGACTTGGACTATAAGGCCGATGTTGTCTATTTTGGCACCTCTTTAAAATTTATGCAGAATAATTACAAAGGCAGGGTGCACCGCCTTCTAATAGAAAACGATACCAACCCTGGCACGTGGAGCGCTAGCGGCAGTGACGCTATCTTGTTTGATGCCCAAAAACCGGTAACAGCTGCTCCTACAATAGCACGGGACCGAGACGGACGCATTTGGGTGTACTTCGGAACCGGGCGCTTTTTGACCAGAGATGACGTCAACTATCTGGATCAACAGTCATATTATGGAATCAAAGAACCCGTGGACGGCAGTCAAAACCGGGATTGGAGTAAAGTTCTGAATAATGGCTTGCTCGATGTGACTAATGTCAAGGTATTTGAGGGTGGAGAGGTCAAGTGCGACTCCGGCGGGAGCCTGATAGACTGTGGCGATATCTCTGATTTGAATGGCAATGGCAAAGACGATTTCGATGATATCGAAACCATAGTGGACACCACCAAAGATGGCTGGAAGCTTGACTTTGCCGGCAGCGGCGAAAGAAACCTGGGCCAGGCCACCCTGCTGGGTGAGATCCTGACCTTCACAACCTATACCCCCAATAGTGATCCGTGCGAATTTGAGGGGTTCAGTAATCTCTACGCCCTGCATTTCAAGACCGGTACCGCCTTTTCCGAGCCGATCATCGGCTTTGGCGACGATGTCCTTGGCACGAAAAAGGAGATTGCCAAGATGCTCTCGCTGGGCAAAGGTCTGACCCTCACCCCGAATATTCATGTGGGTAGGGAAGAAGGTTCCAAGGCTTTCATTCAGACCAGCACCGGGGCAATTGAGGTGGTTCAACAGCTCAACCCGGGTGTGACCAAGTCCGGAAAGGCCTCCTGGAGCGAATGGTAACAAAAGCATAGTTCTGCCGTTTCCCTCTCCCCCCATGCGGGGGAGAGGGAATATTTTTTTGGTGGGTCAATTGCTCCTCCATGGTCCAAGGTAAAACGATCCTCTCAAAATAGGCAAGCTCTCTTCTGTTTGGTCTGTTACTCCTTGTTGCAGCATCATCCATCGTCCGTCTTTGACATGTATACCCAAACCGGTAAAAAGCGCTGCGCTCGCGTGACAGCTCGCCATCTGCGGGCGTGCTCGAAACAGGATCTCATGTACAGTCAAGTACTGGACATACTGTCCCAGCCTGCGCGCGTCCACATATGGCGCACTCTAACGGGTTTTTCCTCGGCGTGGGTAGTCGGGATAGAATTGAGGCGCGCGCAAACTTAGGCGGAGAGTTACCGACATGTACTCTTTCGATACGTACAGCGGGATC